>JFJP01036992.1_pt1 | contig 127155 bp, 113 predicted proteins | sample 431651 | NCBI WGS metagenome assembly JFJP01 (sample SAMN02602958, study PRJNA72255) | Microbial mat metagenome, whole genome shotgun sequencing project. | biome: fresh water; feature: sink hole; material: water; isolation source: purple microbial (photo- and chemosynthetic) mats found in...
ACTTCACCAGCGGCACCAAGAGCTTCGGCAGCTTCCTGGGCGATGATATCAAGGTCTGACATAGCGCCTTCTTCTACTGGCGAGGCTCCTGCTACACCAGCCTGTGACTTTGCGGCGGCTGCTGCATTCATCTTTCTACGCATTTCAACTTCATCCGTGTCATCTGGATAATCGGTTGCTGGCTCCTGCTCGGCTTCTCCCTTGAACCAGTCAAGAATGCCTTCATTGAGGCGAACCTTGATGCCAAGGTCATTCTGACGCTTGTGGAGAGTCTGAGCGGCACGAACAACCGTATCAATCTGTTCCATAACAACGATAAAGTCGTTCTTACCACGGAGCTTGACCTTCATCTCGGAACTTAGGGTTCCAGCAATAGAAGTCAATGATTCAATCATGACATCTATATCATTGGGCGATCCCTTAGAGTAGCCACGCATGACCTTGGAGATAAGGTCAACAACGTTGGCACCCTCTACCTTGGAGGATACGGCTTCAGTTATGCTTCCGCAGAACTTAGCCCAAGAACCCTCTTGGAATATCTTGATTCCACTGGATAGGTGCTTGTAGTCGCACTCGCAGAGGTCGCAAGTATATTCGTTAAAATTGAAGGTCTTGCTAACCTTAGATGATCCGCAGAATGGGCAGTTTGACATACGTTTCTCCTAAAACTTTATATTTATTTATAATAAGGATTATTTAGACTCTACAACATTCTTCATATACATGGTCTTCAGCATAGCCATGGCTACTTTTGCGTTAGCATCCAACGATGAATCATCTGCCGTCTGAGATATGATAAGGTCTGGAAATATGCATCTAAATGCTATAAGATACCTATCGTTATCGACCTTGAAGTGTATCTTCCGTATCTCGTTTACCCACTGCTGTATCTTATATTTGTGCGCAAATGCCTTGATGTCTTCTGGATTTGGGCGCTCCAAGTCAAGAAGGGTAATCGCCTTTATCATCTCACCGACGATAGGTATGCTCTTGCCGAATAGTCTGGATTCTGAAGCGGGGTCGTGCTTCCAGATTAAGAAGCCAAGGTTCAACCCACCACGGGCTACCTGAGCAATCTCTTCAAGCTGGGCTATATCCTTAGCGTCTTCTGGTCTAAGAACGATGAGAACGTTTGATCCATGGAAGCTCTCTTTGAACTCCACAACCATCTCGTTGACATCCTTCATGAACTCTGGATTAGAAGAACTCTGTGGGTCATTCCTCAAGAAGTGCAACATTTTATCAAACTTGACTGGAAATATCTTCAACCCGAAGAACTTGGTGGCTATAAAGTCACGTTCTTCCATGGATAGATCATACGATAGCTGATTGGCAACATCGTTCTCATATGACTTGTCATAATCGGTTACAAGCCCGATATCTACCTTCTCGTTGAACTTTCCAGCAGCTTTCTTGATATACGTCTCGACAAACTGACAAATTCTGGCATACTCATCCTTGGTTATTGGATTGTAGTCACCTGCAAACAGCACAACATCCCAAGGGGCTGCCATTGGTGGAGTAGGAACCTCATCAACTTTTGCTGCTACGGTTTCTGTATAGAACTTCTTGAATGAGTTTTTAGACATATTAGAGAACCTTTACTTCCAGTTGGTCAAGTAACATCTGTATGAGTTCTTTTTGCTTATTCTTTAGGAACGGAGCCTTGACGAGCATTCCATCCTCTATAACGATTCTCTGGCGGGTAGATAAAATGTCATTACTATTGAAACCGTAGAACTTCAACACTTTTGTCATGTATAAGGTCTTCTTATTCCGATCTTCAAGTTCTATTATGAGGCGAAGCATCATGTCAAGTAGAATAGACATATCACTATCCTGACTTTTTATGACAGAGAATACCTCTTTGATAGACTCATCCGATACGGGATTTATCTTCTCCTGCTCAATAAGCGTGATACTTTCGTCAATATTCATAGCCATTGTATAATCGCCCTCTTTCGTATAATCTATTTATAAAAGATAAACCTATTTGTGACATTCCCAAAATCAGCTACATACCTGTGGAGGAAATATGACCGACGTTGCCGAAACTGCTAAAGATGAAATAGTAGAACAATCCATTGATGATATTATAAAGGATATTGACGTAAAGTTCTTCGAAAAGTATGAGAAGGTCAAAAGTGAGGCAGAACAGGCTGTATTATATAAGAGGGATGAGGATTTAGATATACAAATTATAAATTGTCACTCGGCTGCGATGCGCTTTACTGATCGTCATGCCTATGAGAAGCACCTATACTTCCGCTTGAAGGCTAAGTTTGAGAGAATATATGCCGAAGAGGTAGAGAACGCAAAGCGTAACCCGCTTATGTTGAGAACCACATCCGAGTTGGATGGGTTTGTTATACGCAGTAACAGAATAGCCAAGGCAAAAGCCATCCTACAGAACCAGCTTGAATTAGTTGAATATCTTCAGTCAGTTCTTGATCTGCTCAAGTCTAAGCGGTTTGACTTGAAGACTATTGCTGATATAAAAAAGTCGGAGAATGGTAGATAAGGCTATATAATATATGAGTGGAAAACTCTGATAAGCCGAAGATAACTTTTGTATGGATAAACAACATTTACGGGCAATTGCTCTGTGATGATCCGAGGCTTATGGATGCCGCTATCAAGAGGTTTGCGGTTCCTGTAGAAAACTATTTCTTCATGCCAGCATACAAGTCTGGTCGCTGGGACGGCAAGATTAGGTTCCTAAACTTCAACGGAACGTTCTATACTGGCATATACCACAGACTTCTGAAATATGTTCAGAATGATGAACTGTATGAGCTTGTTGTTGACCCAATGTTTCAGAAGTTGACCAATAAAGATAAGGATGCTCTGAAAGAAGACTTCTTCCGTATTACAGAAGAGACATTGGATTCTGGTGTTGTTCCTTACACCCATCAATACCGTGGAGCATTGAAGTCTCTCTATTTCGAGAGAGGTATATGTGAACACGTTACATCGTCAGGTAAGTCGCTTACTATAAGCCTTACTATAAATTACCTGTATAACAGCAATAAAGATAACAAGATACTTATCTTAGTTCCTAAGCTTGACCTTGTTGAGCAGTTTGTTGAGAACATGACTGCGTATGGAATTCCTGAAGACCTTATAGGAAAATACTGTGGGTATCAAAAAGATACTGACCAGCCTTACATAGTATCAACATGGCAGTCTATATACAAGCAGAAGGATTTCCTGAAAGAGTTTACTATTATGATAGTGGATGAGTGTCTACACCCATCTACACAAATAACAATGGCGGATGGAACCACCAAGCTTATAAAAGATATAGGTGTTGGTGATATTGTAAAAACTGTAAATGAAACTACAGGAACAGTCGAATATAAACCCGTTGTAAAATTACATTCCAATTTATCAAAGAATAACCAAATGTATAAAATAACTACGAGTGACGGTAACACTCTACTTATAACAGGCAATCATAAGGTAATGTTATCGGACGGTAGTTGGAAAAAAGCAGAAGATTTAAGTGTTGATGATGATATAAAAAATATATAGTGTCATGGTCTAAAAGGCATATAAATACATATATGAAACCTATAATACAATCAGCATACGATTCAATAAGAATTGAAAATTACAATAAAGAAGATTTATATCGTATACTGAAGTCGGAATCGCTGCGGTGGTCGCAAAACTTACATAAGTGGTTTTTAGACCGTAATTTAGGAAGTATATATGAATGTATTTTTGGTAATATTATACATAAAAATACTTCACCATCAATAAGTAAAATAATGTATGATTTTTGTATAGGGCAAAAATACTGTAAAATATGTGGAATGGAGTCTAAGTATTTTACATTCACCGAAGGATACTGTCATACTTGTGGTAACGAGACTTGTTATAATAAGTTAAATTCTAAATTGCGGTGCGGGGATAAAAATCCATGTCATAAGATGACAGATTTTACTAAGAAGGAAGCGGCTCGTAAACAGTCTGTAAAAATAAAAGCTAAGATTCTTGATGGTAGTTTTACGCCTTGCATTACTAACAGTTGGGCTAATAGTAGATGTAAAATAAAAATAGAAGGCAATTGCGAATATTTATTTAGAAGCACCTGGGAGGCTATGTTTTGGATATTGACTGGATATGAATATGAAAAAGTGCGTATACAATACAAAGACCTCGGTGGTATATCTCATACATATATAGTTGATTTTGTTGATTATAAAACACATACACTATACGAAATAAAACCTTCAAAATTAGTAGATAATAGTATCAATAAAATAAAAATGAAATATGCTAAAAGTTGGTGTAGAAAAAACGGATATAATATAGTTATTATAGACGAACACTACCTCAAGCAGTATAAAGATAGAATACTATCAATGACAACCGATCCAAAAATTATAAAAGCAATAGAAAAGTTATGAAAATTACAAAGATAGAAAAAATAGATTACACCGACGACGTTTATAATTTACATATAGAAGATAACCATAATTACTTTGCGAATGGCATATGTGTCTCAAACTGTCACGGACTAAAGGCTGATGTGGTTAGGTCGGTTGCTGAGAAGATGACCAACGCAACCATCCGCTTAGGCTTCACCGGAACCATGCCAGAGGCTAAAGCGGACTTTATGTTGGTTGAAGGGGTTCTCGGACCAATCATCGACAAAGTTGGCTACACGGAGCTTCAGGACGCAAAGCAGATATCAGACATATCGGTTCGCATAGTCAATATTCTTTACTCAAAAGAGGTTGTAGAACAGAATGCTGTGAGTGACTATGCTCAAGAGAAAGATTTCATTGAGAGCGATCCATACCGTAATCGTGTCATATGTAAGATAGCGCAGGAATACACCAAGGCAGACAAAAATGTTCTCATTCTGGTCAAGAAGATTGACCACACTGAAACCATGAAGAACATTCTTGAGAAGCTTGGTATGAAGGTGTGTGTTGTTACTGGTGAGACTAAGATTGAAGAGCGTAATAAGGCTCGCCATGATATGGAGAAGTCGGGTGGTAACGTTATTGTCGCTACTGTTGGAGTTTACTCGACGGGTGTTTCTATAAACAGACTTCACACCGTTATATTCGCTTCCGCTGGTAAGAGTAAGATACAAACTCTCCAGTCAGTTGGTCGTGGATTGCGTCTCCACAACACAAAAGACAAACTGCACCTGTATGATATCTGTGAGAACCTACGTTTCTCAGAACAGCATTCCAAGAAGAGAATAAAATACTACAAGGATAACAACTTCGACTTCGTAGTTAGAGATGTGGTGGTGAAGAGTGCCTAAGTTTCGCAATACAACGTCACGGGAAATAGGTCTACTACATCAAGGTCGTAAGATAAGTATTCCTCCAGGGGCTATTGTTGACGGACCTGACCACTTCAAGATGTATAAAGGTCTATCTGTAGTTACCGACGCTGATGTTGAAAAGTATAGGCGGATACTTCCTAAAGTTGTTCAAAATAACCCCGCTTCACCATTGAAAAGGTTTATAAAACCAAACGAGAGCCTTATGGATTCGACAAATATAGAAAGCATCCAATACCATCCTAAAAATGTTGATAATACATTTGAGGCTGTTCAGTTTATTTCCGAATATGATAAAAAGGGAACTTTGACTGTAACTATTTGTATTGATGGAACTCGTGAGAATGTGAAAAACTTTATTCTAAATGTCGGCTCCAAAACTAAACACCCAAGCATAGAGTTTCTTTGGGTAAATCCAGAGCCGGATAGTGAACTAAAGACTATTGATGAAAATGTCATTCATAAGCTTACAAACAGATACATTCTAAGACACTCAGCAGACTTGCTTATCGTAGACGATTACATCCGTGCGTTTGTTAAGTATGGCTGCACAAATAAAGTCAAGCTACCGAAGCCAGTTGTATTGGAAGAGTTGAGCCACAACTATGTAAAGAATAAGATACTCAACAACTACTTTACAAAGAAGACTGTTGACATATCCATAGTAACCCTTTCTCATAACGTAGGGCAATACTATAACTTGTTAGAGGATTTGAAGAACCAGCGAACCAAGGCTACATTTGAAGTTATAGCAATACCAAACTATAACAAAGAGTTTAGCAGTTGTGCTGAAGCATTGAATTACGGCAGAGATATATCCGATGGTAGTGTTGTTATTTTATGCCATCAAGACCTAAGAGTTCCTGAAGGGTGGGTTCATGGTATTATGAGTCATGTTTCTTACTTCGAGAGTAAGAATATACCGTGGGGTGTTCTTGGAATGGCTGGATGCTTCAAGAATAGCCCAGCGTCAACACCTGACCAAGATATCTGTATCATTTATTTGTCTGACAAGGTTCCAGATGGAAGAACCTACGCCCAGGCGTATCGTCAAATGTTCGGTCCTCGCAAGGAGGTTCAGACGGTTGATGAGTTATGTCTTATAGTTCCCAAGACGGCACCGTTTAGCTTCGATGAAACTATGCTTGACCATTTCCATTGGTATGGTGCTGATATATGTATGGATGCTCTGTCTAAAGGATATAGGAACTTCGCTATAGACGCCGAGTGTATCCATTTGTCAGACGGTAGAAGTAACTTATCGGGCGGTCACGCAGCTAAGTTTGTCGAGGATGCCCGTAAGATATGGTGGAAGTGGAGTAGTCGCTTCCCATATTTCAGAACAACAACGGCGACCTTTATGTTCAAAGAAAAAGTTATAATATTCGGTATCTTTATACTTATAAACAGGGGCAATGGTAATAACAACTTGCCGGAAATGATAAAGATGAATTGACAAATTCACATAACACGGTCTAATGTATCAAAAGGGTTTCCTAAGTTAGTCCTCACCCACCAAAAAGGACAGCAGTTGTTAGAGGCGCAAGGTAGCATATCTTGACAGCGCAGATAACACTCCCGACGAAAGAGGGGGAGAAGAGAAAACAAAGATATGACGGTAAACCATATGTCACCCCAGCCGTAAAATGGGCGATGTTACGCGAACATCATGACACATACTTTCAGAAAACCAGATGTGAGTCTGTATAGGTGAAATATGTATATGCAGTATTTTTATGCAGTAAGAGGAAATAGCTAATATCTATTGATACTATTTTTATACTTACTTAAACTAACTTATAAGATTATATGAAGTAGCTTATAGTAGCTTATAGCTACTCCGCCCAGGTGGCACCCCAATCAATACATTATGAGATGAAACAAAAAAGCTACGGTTTTTGACCGTAGCTAATGTGTTTGTATATGAATGTTGTTTTTAGCTTTGCATTTCAACTATCTTTTCGATAGTGGTGAATCCCTTAGACTTCTTCAAGCATATTATTCTATCAAAGGTATCGTTGGAAATGTCATTGCGATGTGTAATGATATAGATACACTTCTCACCATAAATCTTTTTGAAACCATTCTTGAGGAAGTCTAAGAAGTTTTCAACTCCGTCGTTATCCATTGATGTATCAAGCACTTCGTCAAGAACGAGTATATTAGTATCAACCGAGTTTTGCATTTTTGCTATATCCATAAGAGCAAGAAGAATAGCTAAATCTATACGCTTCTTTTCACCCGAAGAGAAGTTGTTATAGTTTCTCTCTTCTCTTGTTCTTGTGATAACTTTCTCAACTAAGTTATTGTCAAATATAAGGCTGTAATCACTACCCATAAGTTTGAGGTAATGATTTATCTTGTTATTGAAGAACGGCATGATTTTAGATAGAACGAACCTTCTAACACCATCTTCCCCGAGCATGTTTCTGATGAACTTGGAATACTCAAATGTAGCAACCGAGTCATTCATCTTCTGCTCAGACTTTTTGACTGAATCTTTATACTCTTGATACTTTTCTTCAGATATTACAGAACCAAGGTCAAGAGTTCTTGCTCTGGTTTTAGCTAACTCACTATTCTTACCATCTATCTGACTAACTATAACGTTTCGCTTACTCTTCATTTGAGCAATAGAACTTATCTTGGCTTCAAGCGAGCTAATCTCACTCACTTTAGCTTCTTTAGCTTTCTTACCAAGTTCTTTCTTACCGAATATATCATTTAGCATTGTTTCACACTCGGTAACTTTATCCTTACATTCCTGAATCCATTTCTGAGCCATAGGGCTTTCGGCTAATACAGTTCTGCATGATGGGCAAGTAGTTTCATGCTCAAGTCGCTTTAGAACAGCTTGAGCATCCTTCATATCCTTATTACATTCAGCCTCTCTCTTCACAAGCACCATAAGCTTCGCATCTATATTTGTTAGACTTGTCTTAGCGGTTGATAATAGAGATGCATAATCAGTTTCATCAATCGTTATAGAGTCTCTTCTACTCTCAAGTGTAACTATATCTGTTTCTATTTCTTGACATTGGAGCCGCTTCTCTTCCTCAAAGTGTTCCTGCTTTTCTTTTAGAGACTTTATACTCTCGTCGGCAACCTGAAGTGACTTTATATAACTTCTCAGTTCTGTTTCCGCAACACTCTTATCACCCTTAGAAGAAAGGTGAATAGATTTTGCCTGCTCTGACATTCTACCATATACATTCAGCGATAGAACGTCTTCAATAACTTCACGCTTCAGGGCAGCATCCATTGCGAGGAACGGCTGAGACGAGTTGACATTGAGAACGAGAATATTAGAGAAGCATGTATGGCTAATACCGAGTTTTGTAACAAGCCAGTCTTGAGTATGCTTCATAGAGTCAAACTTAACTTCAACAGCATTGTGGATGATGGTTAGACCGTTTGGCTTTATTGTTCTTGTTACAGTGATTGATTCCTTATCAATAGTAAAGTCAACAGATACGGAACACTCTCTACCGTTTACATCGTTAATAAGGTCTTCTTTATTGATATGAGCATCGCCACGCAGAGGGCGACCATATAAAGCAAACGAAAGAGAGTCAACGAGAAGAGTTGACTTGCCAACCCCATTTCTCTTAGTTGAACCCTCGACAATACCAGTTACAACGTTTATTCCCTTTTGGTAGTCAAAGATAGTCTCGTTATTACCAAACGAGAGAAAGTTCTTTAGCGTGACTCTTTGGAAGGTTATCTTCATGTAAAATATCCCCTTTACTCTTCTACATTTTAGCAGAAAAGCCGTATTTTACAATAGTTATTTCAACTTCAGTCTTTTTCTTTTTCTATTTTCTGGTATAGTTCCATCACTCGTTTCGTCAACTCTTTCTTATCCAGAGTTATTTCACTATCACTTGGAAGCTCTATCGTCTTCACATACTCTAATAAGAACGATAGCGGATCATTGAGCTTTGATAAATCAACATCCTTCATAGCATCAGCATCAATAGCCTCTTCAATATACTGATTGTCTATATCAAACTTGAACGGGTGTAGACCCTCTATAACAGAAGTCACTTTCAATATCACCGAGTCTTTATACTTCTTATCAATGATAAGTCTTACAACATTACCCTTCACCTTCTTCAATGACTCACGCTCACCAGCGGCAAGTTCTGACATCAGTATCTTGATATGGTGTGGGCTATCTGTATTCTTGATAAACGTGGTTTCACCAGTATCGACATCATATATGTGAATGCCTTTATCGTTACCGTAATCACTCCACGATAACTGATATGGGCATCCGAGGTATGAAAGTTGTTGCCTCGTATCCCTAATGTGATAATGACCTGAAAAAACTCTGGTGAAGTTTTTGAATACCGGTCCATCAAGACCTGTCATGTCGGTCAATCCAGGCTGAACCTCAAATCCACGCATTTCGAAGTGACCAAGAAGTAAATCAAACTTCTCATCACTATTAGCCATGGATATAAACTTTTGGTAAGTGGCAGTATCATGAATAAGCCACGGAACCATGACGATCTTTTTACTGCCTATCTTCTCTACTTGAATAGAGTCTATAATCTCAACATTACCCATATGTCTAAGACATTCAATAGAGTTTATATCTGTTCTATTATGGTAGTATATATCGTGGTTGCCGAGAAGTATCTTGAACGTTACGTCTTTATGTTCCTCAGAATACCACCTAAAGACTTCCATGACTGTATTCATGGTTCTGACGTTTAGAGTATTCCTATTATCAAATAAATCCCCGAGAATACGAACGTCGGTTATTTTATTCTCCGTAATAGCCCTAAGAAGGGTAGTCGTGAAGAAGTCTTTGATAATCGTGAGATACTTTTCGCTGTTTCCTCTACATCCAAAGTGGATGTCGGATATCATCAAAATCTTGTTACTCATACAACTATTTTACCGACTTTCGTCAGTCGTCAATAGTTATCTGATTCAACACGTTGAATTTCTCAAGCTCGTGGTTTATTCTCTCTTGGTTCTTTATCAACTTATCCTTCAACGTCGAATGCTTTTTCTCACGCTGAATAACCTGAAGGAATGCGTTGTATATGATAGTCGTACAGTAAGCAAATGCATTCATCTTCTTATTGTTCTTAGCGGCATATTCGGGGTTGAACGACGGTGCATACTTCAACAGGAACAGCTTTGCCTGTGACTTCATCTCATCAAGATAAGTATAGTTCTTGAATGACAATGAGGTAGCGTATCTATCAACATGGATGGTAAACAACTCACCAAGACGCTCGGTAGCTTTACCCGTCTTCTTATACTTGATAAGCTCCGCAGTATACTCATCCTTGTCAATATAATACCTTGACAGGTCTGCAACTGGATTGCGCTTGCGGATGGTTCTCTTTTTATTTTCCATAATGCTCCTTTAGATAATAACGCCTTATACTATAATCATTATATAAGTAATTATTATAAATCTTAGGAGTAACATGAGCAAGCCAGAAGCAAAGTCTGTAATCTTATATCCTTCCGATAAAAACGGATGTGGATTTTACAGAACATTCATACCATTTAGGTATATGAGTGTAAAATACCCCGAATACCACGTTTCGGAGTTCTACGCGTATCACTTCGACTTGAACTATGTTAGACGAGCAGCTTATATCCGCTTCCAGCGTCAAGTAACCAAGAAGCAGGCTCAACTTATTCAGCAGTATCAGTTCCAGATAAAGAAATGCGGTTCACCAGCCAAGCTGGTGTACGAGCTTGATGACCTTGTTCACGGAATCATGCCCAATAACATATTAGCTTATCAGTTTTACACCCCGTCGAGAAAGAACAACCTCATTGATATATTCAGGATGGTTGATACTGTGACCTTCTCTACGCAGTTCCTCAAGCATTTCTACGAAGATAAGTATGGCATAAAGAATTCGGTTGTCATACCAAATTACCTTCCTAAATATCTGTGGGGTCAGTGTGGTAAGCGTGACAAGCGTAATAAAGACAAGAGAGGTCGCCCTCGTGTTCTTTGGGCTGGTAGCGCCTCGCATTTGGGCAAGGGCGGCGACTTAGAGTTCCTTATGCCTCTCATCAAGAGAACCCTGAATGATATTCAGTGGGTATTCTTTGGTGTTCAGCCGCCAGAACTAAAAGGTATGGTTGAGTTCCACGATTGGGCTAATGTATATGACTATGCTGGAGCTTTGGATAAGATTGACGCTGACATAGCATTGGCTCCAATCGCTGACAACGAATTCAATCTCGGAAAGTCAGACCTCAAGATTCTGGAATACTCGGCTCTCGGGCTTCCTGTAATAGCTTCAACCATCGGAAGTAAGGCTGGTCCGTATGACTTGATAGATGGTATAAAGACGCTTGAGAATAATCCCGACCTATGGTATAACGCCATTATGGAATTATATAAAGATCAGAACCTACAAAATAAACTTGTAGAGGCTGGTAGAAATGAACTCAATGAGCGTTGGTTGGAAGACGAGAATAATATCGGTCTATATAGAAAGGTTTACGCATGACTGAACTAAAAAAGAATCTTATAGAGGCTTACGACAATCTTGATAATCTTAGAGAGCTTCTTGAGTTTGAAAATACAAACGGCAGCAAGGAGAAGCACCTAAAACTTCTTGACGATGCTCGGGATGCTCTTAATAGATATCTTTCCGCTGTCGAGAAATTTGACAGAACCGGTAGTAAAAAGACTAATTGATTTAGTATTTATAGAATACCCGTATTGATTTACGGCGAGACTCTGGTATAACTAAGCCAGAGGTATAAATGTATTCAAGCCTATATTTTTCTCCCAAGGAATCTGAGATTTACTGCTGGGAGTATGAGAACGGAGTCAAGGTGCTAAACAAGCACCCTGCTCCTTTGTTCTTTTATGTCAAGGATACAAACAGCAAAGACACTGAATACAAGACCATATACGGCGACCCTGCTAAGAAGGTCGAAGTATCTTCGTGGAAGAAGTACAAGGATGCCATTGAGAGATACCGTGAGTGGGGCACGCAGACCTTCGAATCTGACGTAGCTGTTGAAACCAAGTTCATCATTTCCAACTACCTTGGGCTTGAGCTAACCGTTCCCAAGTTTGACATTCATTTCCTTGACATTGAGGTTCACTCTGACGTTGGGTTTCCTCGCCCTGAAGAAGCCAACCATCCTATAACCATCATAACTACATGGTCAACCAAACACGAAAAGTTCTTTATCTTCTGTGAGAAGGATTTTGACGAATCGTTCATCACTAAGAACGGTGAGAAGTGCGAGAAGTTTGTATTTCCTAATGAGGAAGACCTACTTCGTGAGTATATGGCATGGGTTCGCAACGAGCATCCCGACATTATCTCGGGTTGGAACTCAAACGGGTATGACATTCCATATATCATTAACCGGGCGAGAAAGCTATTTGGATACACTGAGAATGAGAGAGGTTACACTGAAGAAGATGGCGCAGCAGCCTTGTCACCAATCAACATCATCAGAACCCGCAAGATTCCCGTTGATGAATTCAATTTCGACATCAAGTATGAAATAGCTGGAATCAACCTCCTTGACTACATGGAAGTATTTCAGAACTACACGTTCTCGGAACAGGAATCGTGGAAGCTTGGTCATATTGCTGGTCTTGAGTTAGGTGAAACGAAACTTGAATATGACGGCTCGTTTGCCGACCTATATAAAGATTGGCAGAAGTATGTGGAATATAACGTGCAAGACGTTCGTCTTCTTCGTAAGTTGGATGCCAAGAAGAAGTTCCTCAAGCTTCTCATAACCTTCTGTTATGGCTGCCGTGTTCCATTCGAACACTACGTTAAGACCACTAAGGTTCTCGACGGTGCGTTCCTGTCTAAGCTGGCTCTGGAGAAGGTTGTTCTTCCAGACGTAAACCGTAAGCTTATCGAAGAGATGAAGATAAAGAACGAGAAGTATATTGGCGGATATGTCAAGCAGCCCGAAGCCGCTCTTCACGAGTGGACGGAATCGTTCGACGCAACCTCGCTTTATCCTTCTATCATGATGGGTTGGAATATCTCACCAGAAACAAAGATATGTGTCGTTGACAAGAAGTTTGTCAAGCCAATTGCCAAGTGTCTCGCTGGTGCTGTCGAGAATACTGATGAAATATTCATCATGAAGCAGCGTATGACCATATCAGACTTGGCTGGTCTTATAAAGGAGAAGAATTGGTGTATGGCTGCCAACGGTGCCATATACAAGACCGATGTTCAGGGTGTTATTGGGCGTTTCGTAAAGGAATGGTTCAATATGCGTAAGGCTTATAAGAAGAAGATGTTGAAAGCCAAGGATGACCACGATGAAGTCATGGCTTCCGAATATGACGGTCTTCAGCACAACTATAAGATTCTTATCAACTCGGTTTACGGATACCTTGGAACACCACACTCTCGTCTATTCGATTGGGATAACGCAATCGCAGTAACCATGACGGGTAGAGCAATCACCACAACCTGTATTTCGGCTATCGACGGTTATTTCTCGTCGGATGCTTGGGTAAACAACACCAAGTTCCGCAATGAAGAGAAGCAGTCTAACACTCCGATTGACAACACCATCATATATGGTGACACTGACTCTCTGTATATCTCATTCGGTAGAATCCTGAAGTCTTATGGGTTCAATTATGAGACTATGGATCCCGAAGTCGTAAAGAACTACTTGATATTCGGTGTTCAGAAGAACAATGCTGACTTCTACGATAAGCTCTCTAAGGATGATCGTGAGAAGCTTGAGGATAGTGCCGATTCTATTCAGAACTTCGTTGCAAACATAATCAACAATGCCATGAAGTCATTGACTCTCAAACATTTCAACTGCCCCGAGAATCTTATATACTTCAAGCGTGAAGCTGTTGCATCCAGAGCAGTATTCCTTGAGGCTAAGAAGCATTATGTAATGTGGGTTCTCAATACCGAAGGAGTTGAGTTGGAAGAAAAGAAGCGACTCAAGGTTGTCGGTATTGACATCGTGCGTTCGTCAACTCCACCACTGGTTCGTAAGGAACTCAAGGAAGTCATCAAGAACATTCTCGTGAAGCTTGACCGTGACCATACGGTTGGTGAGTTGACGAAGATGTATGACAAGTTCCTCGCAGCCAAGCCCGAAGAAATAGCCTTCCCATCATCCGTTCGTGATATAAAGAAGTATGTTCAGAAGTTGAAGGAAGACGGTAAGTTCAAGTCAACACCGATGCACGTTAGAGCGGCTATTCTTTACAATCAGATGCTTGAAGAGAATCCAACGCTGAAGCGCAAATATGACCTCATCCATAATGGTGAGAAGATGAAGTATGTATATACAAAGACTTCCGATAAGTGGAAGCACAACATATTCGGATTCAAGGATGCATGGGTCAAGGAGCTTGGAGTTGAAGACAACATCAATCGTCGTGAGCAGTTCCATCGTGCCGCCATCAGTCCAGTTGAAGACTTCTTCAATATTCTCGGATGGAGTCTGCCCGACTTGGATTGCCACGATATGAAGGGCATCTTCAACTGGTAAAAAGTGGAGATATGTCGAAACAACTATCTTTTTAGTCTCTACGTCTCTTGTGAGCCAGGGCGTGCTGTCAGAGTGTAACTTGGATAATCTCAAAGCCCCTTCGCAGTATTCTACGACTGGAACACAACATATCTCCTTTCCTATTTATAAAGGTATTGTAGTATTTCAGAACCTCGTAAAATAATCCATATACAAACAGGAGATACACATGGCTAAGAGCAAAAAAGAAACTGAACAGAAGAAGGTAGACATTCGCAACCTCTTCAAGACCTACGCATCAAACACGAAGGGGTCAAGACTTGAAATGTTTGACGAGGCGCAGCTTCCTAATGTGGAAGACTTTATATCAACTGGATGTTACGCACTCAATAAGATTCTCTCTGGATCCTACAACAAGGGTATAGCTCACGGTCGCCTTACAGGTGTCGTTGGTCTTCCCGGCGTTGGTAAGACATATGTTTGTAAGAATGTCATTAGAGAAGCCCAAAAGCAAGGATATGGTGTCATCATATATGATACCGAGAACGCCTACTCTAAGGATGATTTGGAACGTTCTGGAATCGACGCTTCGCAAGTAGCATATCCAGCCGTTACAACCATCAATGAGTGGAAGACTGACATAGCAAATATGCTTCCAGCACTTCACGCTGATAATCCTGACCAGAAGTGGCTTGTAGTTACTGACTCGCTTGCCAACCTTCTCACTGAAAAGGAAATTGCCGACACGGAAGAAGGCGGAACCGCCCAAGACATGGGATTGAGAGCCAAGCAGTATTCGGCAGCCTCCAGAATTCTTCAGAAGGTCATAGCAAACAATAACGCTGCTATGCTTATAACAAATCACTCATATGAGAAGCCTGCACAGAATCCTAACGTGCCACCTGTAGAAATTCCAAAGGGTGGAAACGGGTTTATCTATATGGTATCGTACATGGTAGGTATCAAGAAATATGCTGTTAAGGATGAGCAGAAGAATGTTGTTGATAACAGCACCGAAAAGGTAAAGGTAGGAAACCGCATGGTGTTCACAACCATGAAGAACCGTTTCGTTCCTGAAGGTATGACCGCTGAAGCGTTCATCAACTTCCGTGAGGGTCTTCTTCCTTACCAGGGTCTTCTTGAAGATGCCGTCAAGTATGGCTTCATCGAAAAGGCTGGTCCTCGTTGGGATATCAAGCACCTGAACAAGACAGTCTGGACGAAGGATCTTTACACAGATGAAATCTGGCTTCCAATACTTCCAGAAATGGATAAGAAGTCAAGTGAAGATAGTCAGTATTCGTCGTATGGTGACGAAGCAATGAAGGCGATGGGTGACGATGCAACCGATAAGGAGGAAGCCAAGGTTGACTAATTTCCGAATGTCACTAAAATAAACAAAGATAAGGAAATTATGTCAGACAAAACCGAGCTTTATATTCTGAACGCTATTCTTAGCGATCCGAATTTTGCAAATAAGTATCTTGATAAGTTGGAGGCGAAGTTCTTCGACGCTCCAACTGCAAGAGTCATCCAATGCTGCAAGAAGTTTTATCTTGTATATCATAGAACACCAACAACGGAGCAGCTTGTCAAGACTCTGCTTCCGAAGTTGGTGAAGGAAGACACTGTAAAGTTGGAAGAGTCTATTGATTCCATTCAGGAGTGTCGCCAGCTTGAAATGAAGGAAGACTCTGCACAGTGGATTGAAGACGAAGTAAAGTCTTTCGTCAAGATGCAGAGAATCAAGAACGCTCTTATGGGATGTATTGAGCTTCTTGATAAGGGCGACCCTGACGCCGCAGCAAATCTCGTCTTGAAGGCAAGTGAAATCCACTTTGATGAAGACCTTGGTCTTGACTACTTCGAAGACCTTGAACAGCGTATGCACGAGTTACGCAATCCAGCCCAGGTTATACCTACAGGTCACGAAAAGCTTGACTTGGCTATTGGTGGAGGCTGGCGTCCAAAGTCACTTATCATATTCGGAGCAGCTACAAACGTCGGTAAGACCCTTATTCTTGGTCATACAGCGTTCAAGCTCATAGAACAGGGCATGGATGGGTTATATGTGACCCTTGAAATCAACCAGAACATCCTTGCTAATAGAATTGACGCCAACCTTTCCGATATATCCATGGGTGATCTTTCCAGTAATGTTGACGAGTTGATGGGAAGAATCCTTCAGAAGAAGAAGGAACGTGAACAGATGAGTAAGGAAGATCCAGGCGTAAAGCCGTTTGGAAGACTTATCATCAAGGAATGCCCTCCAGGCTATCTGAATGCTAACGGATTGAATGCTCTTCTCAAGGAGCTTCAGTTGAAGCGTGGATTCCGCCCTAAGTTCATTTGTGTTGACTATATTGGTCTTATGGTTCCGAATGGCAAGGCATTCTCAGACAACTCCTACGGTAAGATGAAGACCATCACCGAAGAGTTGCGAGCAGTCGGTGTTATAAACAACATTCCTATCTTCTCAGCAGTTCAGGTAAACCGTGAAGGCTACAATACCACTCATATCGGTATTGAAAAGACTTCCGACTCCATGGGTATCGCTCATGGTGCTGATTTGATGATAATGGTTAGCCGTGATGAAGGCGGCGATCAAGAAAACAAGATGTACTGGAACGTAGCGAAGTCACGCTGGTCGAGAAACGGTCAGAGCTTCATTATGTCAGTAGATTATGACCACATGAGGTTAGTCGATGAAGAACAATCAACAAACGAGGCGCAGACGAAATCTGTTCTAAATGCTATCAATGAGTATAAAGACAGGGCGGCTGCTCAACCCAAGGGGAACAAGCCATGAGAGTAGCAAAGCCAGATCAACTCACATACGAAGAGATAGCAACGCTTTATAACATATCACCAAATAAAGTTCATGCCATTGTCAAGTCAGGTTACAACAAGATGGTAAATCATTGTGTAACTAAGCTCAACATGAATATATTTGATGCTGTCATGGCGCTTCGCAAGCAAATGAATATGTCAGAAAAGGAAGCGTTTGATAAACTGGATGATGAGAATAAAATAAAGATCAAAGAAGAAGCATTCCACCGCATGCGAGAGAAAGAGGGCTAATATGGTGAACGACAGCCATTTAAAAAATAGAGTGGCAGTATGTATGTCAGGTCAGCCGAGATTTGTAAAAGAATGCCAAGAAACAATAAAAAAGAATCTTATAGAAAAATACAAAGCGGATGTCTATATTCACTCGTGGGATTACTCTGATATCATAGGTCAACCGTTTAACATTAAATATCCAGACAGGGGAATTGTCGAGTCTAATTTTAAAGAAAGTTTGATGCTTTATAATCCTGTCAAAATACAGTTAGAAAAACCTATATTCGATAGTGCAGATTGGCTAAGTGGTGTAAAAAGTATGTTTTATAGCTTTCATAAATCTATAGAGTTGGTAGATACTGAAAAATATGATTGTATAGTAAAAATTAGAAGCGATAATTTATTGTATAATTGTGTTATAGATTTTGATTATTTGGATTATTTTAATACGACTGATTTTAGAGGCAAGTATTATTGTAAAGATATAATTTTTTATAGTAGCGGTAAAAATATGAAAAGGATATCTGAAATATATAGAGATTTTGATTTTTTATTTAACAGTCTACCTCAAGATGACAGAATGAACGAGACATTGATCGGTAAAAAGTTGGAAATATGTAATATTCCCGTTAGAACTTCGTTGTTACATTATGACATGTTTAGAATGGTAAAAAATAAATAAACCATTGATAAACTTATTGATACTGATAAAATAAAGATCAAAGAAGCATTCCACCACAAGCGAGAGAAAGAGGGCTGATATGTCACAATACTCATGGGAATATCCAAGTGCCGCCGATACAACTCCGGAGGCTCCTAAGTGGGAAAATGAAAAGTTTAGAACTCTATTGACAGTGGTGAACGCTGCATCAAAGTCTTTAGACACTTCGAACTACAAGATAGTAGCTTCCGCCGCTGTTGTATGCGCCCTCCAGTCTATAGAAGATTTTGTTATGAATAAGAAGGTTAGAACTCTATCAGACGGCAAGCAATCAGTTGGGCGGATAGGTAAGTATAAGGTTATAAGAGATATAACTGCTATAAAGGATTACCTACAAGTATATCGTGGAAACAAGATGGTGGAAGTTGAAATAAAAAACCTAAGTTACTCATCCGTTGGAGGAATGTTCAAATGAAACCCACAGACTACATCAAAAAAGCTATCCGCACCGAAGTCGGTGAATACCAGTTCGCTATTCTCAAGTCTGAGAAGCATTGGGTTCCGCCCCGTGTAGAACATGCAGCCATGGGACTCGTTACTGAGGCTGGTGAGGTTATGGATGCGCTCAAGAAGACCAAGATTTACGGCAAGCCGTTTGATGCCGTCAATATGAAGGAAGAAATCGGAGATGTGTTCTGGTATCTTGCCATCATGTGTGACGAACTTGGCATTTCATTTGAGGAAGTTTGGGAGAAGAATATAGCCAAGCTCGCCAAGCGTTACCCTGAGAAGTTCACGGAAGAACTAGCCCTAAACAGAGACACTGACGGTGAGCGCAAGGTGCTTGAGGGAAAGTAAACCGTATATAAATACATTCGTTGGGCGGGTGTTCCGCTCATCATAAGTATCTTAGAAGAAACCTATAAGCGGCGATTCTGCCGATTGAAAAACTAGAAGAACCTAAGATAATCACAAGAAGAAATAAGGAGACATCCTATGAGTAGTAAGTTCGGATCATTCAACAAAGACCAGTTTGAAGAGCTTCGCAAGAAGTTAGAAGCGTCGAAGAACGCTGGCAGTGTAAAGAAGGAAACAAAGACCTTCGATTACCGATTCAACCCAACCCTAACCAATGACGCTGGAAGAACGCTTTACAAGGTTCGTATACTTCCTCACGTTGCCGTAGATAACGGCTTGTCGGAGCCTTGGGTTCAGAATCTCGTTCACATATTCAAGCCAAGGGGCGCAGATAAGAACACTTATCAAGTTTGCCCAGCAACTCACGATGAAAAGGCTAAGTGCCCTATCTGTGAGCATTCCAAGTTCTGGTTCGCTAAGAAGGATAAGACCTCCGAAGATATCGGTCGTGCCTTCTGGCGCAAGAAGCGTTATCACATGAATGTTCTCGTCAAGGAAGACCCTCGTAAGGGCGATGAGAACCAGACTGGTAAGGTTCTCGTGTGGGAAATCGGTTCCAAGATCATGGAACGTCTCAGTGAAGCACTTACCATGCACAAGATGTTCTTTTGGGATCCAAATGAAGGATTTGACTTCAATATCGTAGTCAAGAAGGTTGGCGGATATCCAAACTACGATTCGTCAGACTTCAGCAGAACAACTTCGCCAATCGCTGAATCTGAAGAAGAAGTCAACGTCATTTACGATCAGATTCGTGACTTGAACAAGTTGGTTCTCGGTCAGAAGCGCAAGTCGTATGATGAGTTGAAGGCTATTCTCGAAGGTCGTAAGACCGCTGGTGGAGCCGACCCTGAAGGTGAAGGTTCGCCCGAGACAGTGACTCGTGACAGTGAAGGTGTGACTGAAGTTGCCCGTGCCAATGACGCTGAACAGGTTGCCGTGGAGCCTGAAGCTGAAGTTGAGGAAACTCCAGTAGCCAAGCCTGTTCCTGTGGCTAAACCAGTAGTAGCAAAGCCTGTAGCGGCTCCTAAGCCAGCAGCCAAGCCTGTCGCAAAGGCAGCCGCAGCTTCCGCTCCAGAAGGTGAGATTGACATCGACAAGATCAACTTCGATGAGGATCCGTTCTGATAGTTTGATAAAGCCGAAGAAGTGGTATAATGGTCGGTGTGGGGAAACCTCCACCGACCATTTTGTTTTTAGGAGAAACCATGAAACACTTAGTATTGACAGGCTGTGTAGGATTTATAGGAATAAACTTCCTTGAACACCTTCTAACACGAAAGGATATACTGAGCAAGTATAAGAGTGTCATAAGCATTGATAAGAAGGGTTACGCTGCCGAATACAACACGGCTCATTATTTTGATTTGGCTAAAAAGTTTGACGAAGGTCATGTAAAGTTTGTTGATATAGAGTCTGACATAAACTCTAAGGATTTTGTGTCAAGAAAGATAGCACACGAATCTGGCGATACGTTTGACATACTTGACTTCGCTTCCAGTTCACACGTTGACAACAGCATAAAAGACCCATATGCTCAATATTCACAAAACGCTAATCTTCCTGCTCACCTGTGTTCTAAGTTTGGGTTGGCTAATATAGAAAACTTCATTCACATAAGCACCGATGAAGTGTATGGCGACATAGATTATGAAGAAGCTAAACTCAAGAAGAACTGGTTCACCACAAAGACACCTTTCAACCCTGGAAACCCCTACTCAGCCTCGAAAGTGGCTCAAGACGCCTTCTTGATGAGCATGAAGCATACCTTCGGGCTGAATGTCAGATTCATACGCATGGCTAACCAGTTTGGACCGTGGCAGCATGGCGAAAAGATGCTTCCGGCGTCGATTCTACGGGCTTTAGCTGGCGACCCTATCCGAGTGTATGGTGAGGGTAAAAACATCCGCCAATGGACTCCTGTTGTGGATACCGTGAAGATAATAGCCGATATCTTAGACCAGCCCACAGCATATCCAACCGTAGCTCATATAGCCGCTCCGCAGATGCTTCAGTCTAATATGTATTGGGTTGAAGAGTGGCGCTCGGTTCTCCAGGCAAATGGTATAGATAGCTCGCTGAAGTTTGTTGAGGATAGAAAGGGGCATGATAAGGTCTACGCCTTGAATGATTGTGTGAAGTGGGATGACTCGGCTCCTTCGATATCCAATAGGTTTGTAGAAACAATCAAGTGGTATATTGATAATAGAAAGGTTTATGGAGTATGACGGATTGTTATACAAAAGACCTTGAATCTGACAATATAAAACTACGGGATGCTTTGGAATATAATAGAAAACTCTCCGACATTTGGGTTCCTAAGTGGATATATAAAATAAACGAAAAAAAGAGGAAAAATAAAGAATATCTGGCATATGCGTGTTTAGCAGATGGAAGAGAAATTGTAAAGGTATTCTCTGAAAGAGGCAAGTTTACTGCTGAGAAAATAGATGGAAATTATGTAGTTCCAATATGTCACAAGAAAACAATTCAAGAGTGTGTAGAGTTTGTGGAGGAATACTATAAAAATTTAGAGTATCCGTATTCGTCATCATACAGAGAACAAGAAATACATTTTTACGAACCGACCGAAAATATATGCTTATAGAGGAACTTCCTTTATCGTCATTCCCCTGTAATGATTCCTTTTACCATATAGAACTCTTCTTAGACATCTATCAGACAAGTTATTATCTCTGCAATATTTTAGTATTCCGGTTATAACCTCTTCTCTACCGTCTTTATGCGTTATTATGTATGTCTTACGACGGGTTGAGTTTATACTTCTTTTCAATCTTTGTTCGTCCGTAAGTTTTACACCAAACATGGGATTACGCTCGCCAAGCTTACAATCTCTTCTGGATAAACTTATTTTATAACAATCACCACAAGTTTTTCCGTTTTTATACATTGGATTATTTTTACCAAGCTTTGACATTCTAATTTTCTCTCTAGCTTCAGAAGATAATTTCCTCCCTCGGCTAGTTTCGGCAATTCTTTTCTTTGTTCCTTCAGAATGTGTTGATATGCCTCCTTCGGCGGCTCCCATACTATTCAATAACGGTCCCCGCCCCTCATTCTTTTTACCTATGGTATTCAGGTAATACCCTTCAAGAATATATGCTTCTTTAGACTCCATTTTCTCTCTTATTTTTATAACTATTGGCTTCCGCCCCTGCGAAAGAATACTCTTTATTCTCTGTGCTTTATCATCATTGATTTTTAGATATTTTGGAGCCATATGATTGTTTATTCTGTTTCCACTACCTTTACCCACATAAAAAGGCTCAAACTCAAATACATCATCACCATATCTAAAAACACCGGGGGATAGAGGATCTAAGTATATGTAAACATAATATCGCATAATAGAAACTCCTGCTATAATGTATTTATAATCGGAGGACCGCATGTTCACAAAAACTATAGCATATGACGAATTAGAGTCATTTTTTGACGGAAAAGTAAAAATAAGAGCATTGAAGACTTATAGTGATAAGCGCGGTTATGTTTGTGAAACGTTTAGGCTTGATTCCGATATAACACATGACTCTAAGATGTGCTACATAAGTGAAACCGCCCCATATGTTATACGAGGGTCACATCAACATGTATCCCAACGCGACGAGTTTATTTCTTGGAAGAACCATATGTGTTATATGTTTCACAACTCAGCCACGGGTGAAGTTGCGCAATATATAACAGACCCTACCAAAATAATAAATGTTAGCGTTGAGCCTGGAATATCACACGCTTATAGAAATATTGATGATAAGCCAGCATCCACACTAAATTTCCCAACTTCTTTGTTTATGGGAGTTGACAAAAAAGGTGAAATAGATGAAATACGCCACGAGTCTAAGCTCAAAGATACCAAAGTATATGTTGTTCTTGGAGCGGGTGGAAGGCTTGGTAAGGCTGTTACAAAAGCTTTATTTGCTGGTATGGGGTTGGCTAACTACCAAGTTATCCCAATATATCACAAGTTCCCAAACTACGACACAGCCAATGTTCAGACATTCGTTGACCGCATTAAGGCTGCTGCCGCTCTGTCGGAATCTAAAGATGTTGTTATTATCAACTGTGCCGGAATGGCTAATGTAGCCAAGGCAAACAAGAATGATAAGAGCCTTATCTGGATAAACGGAGACTTCCCACTCTACCTTGGAGAGCGTTGTTCCCGTGCTGATGTGAAGCTTATTCATTTCAGCAGTGACTATGTGTATCAGAAGGTAAAGGAACACAACGTTCGTGGAAAGATAGGCGACTACACCAACAGCAAGCAGATTTATGAACAGTCTATTGAGAGTCTTGTAAAAGCTAATGGCAAGTCTCAGAGAAACACTGTCATCCTACGAGTAGCTAACCTGTTCTCAGTAGATGCCAACGATAAGATAAACATACTGTATAAGTTGAATGAGAAGGTCAAGACAAATACAGCCATAGAACAAGACCCAAACATAAAGCTCGGACCAACCGATGTCAATGTTATTGCCAAGTGGCTTGTTGAAAACTTGGAGAACGGTGAAGTATTGAAGAACGAGACACTTGTGCCAAAGTTCTATAACCTTGTGTCTGGTAGCGTCTATAACATTCCAACTCTTATTGAGAAGCACTTCAACGGCTATAACAACACCAAGAAAATCGAAAGCGACTTGGAATACTGGTTTGAAGAGTTTATGAATGATAAGACGGTGAATACCGTAACTCTTCCAGACTCGGAAGAATCAGTAAAAGCTTATCTTGACCTTATAAGAGGCAAGTAAAACCATAAGCTCTATTGAAGTATTCTCCGCCTCTGTAAAATAGAAGGCAGGAGAGAAATACATGCTTCAAGGAAAGTTCAACGAAGAGCAAGCGGCTGCGTTTCTTGCCCCGCTTGCCGATATTCTCAGAGTTGGTATTGATAAGATACTGCTTGAAATAAACTCAGATAAGACGCTGAACATCGGAACACAGACCTCAAACGGGTCAAACTACGTCATTGTAAACTTCAATGATAAGTTGTTCACAGGGTTTGACACTCTATCCGAAAAGTTTCAGTTTGGCATCCATAACCTATCCGAGTTCTCTGGCATCATGCGTATCTTTGAGGATGGATTCTCCCTCAAGTTGACCGAAGAGATGGCTGCAATTGACAATGGAAGCAATAAGTTCCTGTATTATGGCTGTAACGCCAAAGATACCCTAAAAGCCCCAGGATCGAAGATAAACGGGCTTGCGTTCACCCCCGACGCTACCTTTACCTGGGATGTAAAGTTCAAGCAGTTCATGAACGCCATGAGTCTTCTCAAGCAAGAGCATATTATCTTTACAGGTGACGAAAAGTTGAAGACCGTAACTGTATCGGTAACAAATAAAGAGTTCAAGAGATACAACAACTTCAAGATTACCATTCCAGCCACAACCATAGCCAAAGACTTCCGCATCGTGGTCGATAAGGAGAAGCTACAGCCTGTCGTTCTGAGTAAGAACAACACCTTTGAGGTATCTCTTCTCGAAAAGGGTGTGGTCTTCATAAACAAGACCGACTACTACACCATCATGCACTCTGTAACTCCACTGGCGAGATAATGGCTTCTCCACCGTTAGCAGGAACAAATGTTCAGAGTATATCGGGAAGTCTAAGCAACTTCCAGATAGGTTCTATTGTAGCTGCCAATCCGAGCATGTATACCATAACTGCAAACCCTGCGGTTGCTGGGATAAGCTTCGGAAAAACATTAGCATCAACCGTGAAGAATATGAGAACACACCTATTCAAAGTGGAAATAGGTGAGTATGATTCTACCATTGTTACTGCTATGATAAGATCCATAAACTTTCACGATAACGACATACACATAACGTTCTTATTGGATGATGACGATACCATACGGCAAGCGTTTGCAGAATATCATAGCTTCCGTCTATCGTATCTTGACTCTTCTGGCACCCCTGTAGAAACATACGAGATAACATCAGACCCTTTACAGGAACTAAAAATCGTATTACCAAACGTCGGTCATGACCTCGGAGATATGCCCAATTGGAAAATCATCCTGAAGAACTATACTACATACAAAGTGACATGAGAGGAACCGTTTATGCCTAAGATTCCGTGGATTGAGAAGTATCGCCCATCAACGCTTGAAGATGTCATCGGTGACGAAGACATGCTTGCCAAGTTCCGTGAATATATTGAAAAGAAAGACCCACCCCACCTTCTATTCGTTGGAAGTCCCGGCGTCGGCAAGACAACATGCGCTAAGATCATAGCCAGAGCCATAACCCAGGAAGTCATGGTCATCAACTCGTCCGAAAAGCGTGGTATTGATACTTTGAGAAACGAAGTAGTCAACTTCTGCTCTACCATGACATTTGACGAGTCGGGTATCAAGGTCATCATACTTGATGAGTTTGATAACATGACCTACGATACTATGCAGGCTCTCCGTGGCATCATGGAAGAACATATGGAAACCGTAAGGTTCTTCTTGACTGGAAACCACGGTGGTAAGATTCCAGATGCTATTGAATCCCGCTGCCAGAAGTTTGACTTCAAGAACATATCCAAGAACGATGTAGCAAAGCGTTGTAAGTTCATTCTTGATAATGAGGGTGTTACATGTGTAAACTTCATTCGGGATGTCAAGTATATCATCAACCAATACTATCCAGACATTCGTTCTGTAGTAGGTGCGTTGTCTAAGTTCACTGTGGCTGGCACGTTCAAGGTGGATCCGTCAAAGTTGTCTTCAACCAATCACGATTTGCTGATACAATACCTCAAGGAGAAAGACTGGAAGGCTATACGCTCGCAGGTTTGTGGAACGGATACATATGACTCTCTGTTCAAGATCATTTTTGACCGTGCAGAAGAGCTATCACCTGAAAAGGCACCGTTCATCATGATACATGCCGCAGAAGGCATGAAGAACCAAGCGGATATGGCTGACCTTGAAGTAAACTTTATGGCTACGGTTCTAAAAATAATACAGGAGATGTAATGGGTCTTCTTGGGTCATTCAAGAAGTTCTTTACACCAAAACAAGAGGCACCGAAGCAACCAGAGCCGCAATCGGTGGAGAGTCTTATTGGAGTTAGGTTTGGCGCACCGCAGGCTAAACCCGTCGTAACCATACAAAATATGGCTACCACTCCTGTAGAAACAAATAAGATAATAGAAAAACCAGTTTATAATAACATCAATCAAGGAGATTTCATGGGCGAAAAATATTTAGTGGTATTGGATACAACGAACCGTCCTGAAGTAAAGGATAGGGGTCTTCAAGGCGGCTTGAAGAACTTCTACTTCGTTTGTGCCACCACACCAGACCAAGCTCGTGAGTATGTATTGAGAACATTCGCAAGGTCGCCACAGATACTTCAACAGGTTCAGTATTCTCTGACGGTCACGCCGTTATCCAGAATCGCCCCTCATATAAATGAACAGAACCCATTCTGGAGTTATATCCCATTCAACAAGGGTCAACGTGCGCCTGGACAGAGGTCTGCTCCACCCACACAGAATGTAAATCCTAACAACCCTGAAGAAGTCATTCCAATGAATCCTCGGGATATTCCAGCCCCATTGACTCCGGTTACGCAGGATGACACTCCGAAGATTTCCGATATTGACAAAGAAGCCCAGGCACGGGCAGCTAACCCAATGGCTGGATTCTCACCAACGCTTCCTAACGGGCAGCCTAACCCAATGTTTGCCATGATGCAGATGATGATGGCAGCCATGCAGGCTGGGCAGGCTCCCGTAGCTGCTCCTGTGCCGCCACAGGCAGTTGTAACCCGCGGAAACCCTAATGATCCAGAACTTCAGGCTCGTATGGCTGAAGTTCGCTCAACTGCTGTAGCCCAGCATAGAAACCACGATCCAACCGCTCTTGATGAGGGAATGGAAGCCGCTGAACATAGAGCCAACCAACAGGTTGAGAGATTCAAGACGCTTCCGAGAGAGCAGCAATCTGCTGCCGGTCTACAGAGAGTTGATATGAACGATGTGGGTGTTGATATGGATAAGATGACGGATATAATGAGAGCATCGACCATACCTCAGTCATCCTAATGCAAGGGTTTATGATTTTATGAAGAAGCGTGAAGGAATAAAGAAAAAAGAGAAGTCAACAAAGGTATGGGATATCGTTGATGATATTCTTGTTGGAAAGACAGGAACCCTGTTGGATGATGCAACCTATGAGAAGGATTTCAATGCGTTCCTTATCATACGGTATATGTCTATGAATCCAGACCTCCTGCCATATTGCAACTACTTGAATACTCTTCATGATATGAGAGGTCAGAAGTCAATAAGCAAGAAGCAGTTCTACCAGTTGATGATCAAGCTGATTCCAAAGGTGGAAAAGAGATTCCAATATATAAAGTCGGCAACTGCTGAGAACCCCGATTTAGATGCAATCATGAAATACTATGACTGCAACCGTCGTGAAGCTATCATGTATCTTGACGCCCATGGTAAGAAGTGGTCAGAAGAGATTGCCGCCGAGTTCGGCGGAATTCGTAAATAATAAGGAGCCATATGAATAATGAAGAAACTATCCTTGACCCCAACACGATTGGGATAAAGGTAACACTGACCAAAGATTACGCTCTCGTGTGCGAAACACTTGAACGTATGGGGGTTGTAAATCATAAGGAAAAGATAATCTACCCATCGTGCTATTGTCGTAAGGTAGAGTCAACCCCAGGAGTTTTTGAGTATACAGTATGTCACTTCAAGGAGATGTTTGCAACACAGGGAAAGCCATCAACCTTCAATAATGTTGACTCTCTTCGCAGATGCACCATATCATACCTCCTGCAAAAATGGGGTCTGATAGAAGTAACCAATCCAGACGATGTATCGAAGATCCTTGACGAGAAGATAGATGTTGTTCCACATAAGGATAAGCGACTATATAGAATCGTTCATAAGTTCAAGCAGCAAAGAACTGTTTGACACTCTTCAACCCCCTTTCGGGGGTTGATTCGTTTGTATAGATAGGTATAATAGCCTTATGAATAAGCCACCCGCATATGCGGTTCAAGCGATATTTTATAGAATCGTTCCAGATTGTGAGGAAGTAAAGACTTCCAACATCGCACTCCACCGTGGCAGATGCCCATTGTGTTCTGACTATAAGAAGCGCATGTATCTGAAGGAGTGCCCCGACCACTTCCATGTTTACTGTCATAACTGCGGATACTCGAATGGGTTTACAATATTTCTGAAAGATGAGTATCCAGAGTGTGTTGAAGAGTTGAAGGAATATGTCATCCAGTCGATTCGTGATGGTTCGTTCATGCAAAAGAAGAAGGCAGTTCCGCTTGTAGAAGACCTTCGTGACGAAATAGACATGAAGCTCCGTTGTTATATTCAGGATAATGCATTCTCGTTGACCAAGAAGCAGAAGCACCAAGCAAAAGAGATGTGCAGAACCAGAGCTATAGAGTATCTGGAGTCACGAAGAGTTCGTGAGCATGATTGGTCTGACTACTATTTCTTCTTTGATGGTCAACTCAAGGGTTATATTGGAATACCGATGTGGGATGAGAAGAAGCAGGTTCTTCTACACGTTCAGGGAAGACTTCTCATACCTTCTAAGGCTGCTGAAATAAAGCAGGAGAAATATCTGTTCCTGAAGGATACATCGGCAAACATAGACAACATTCCTAAGCCAGTATACGGCATGTGGAAGGCGGATCCTACGAAGCCCGTGTATATGTCGGAAGGAACGTTGAGCGCCCTCGCATTTGGTAAGCAGGGCATGTCAACATGTGGTGCTAACATTAGTAAGATATTCATAAACAGAGTCAAGAAGAAGTATGAGAGAATTATCTGGTCACTTGATAACTACTGGACCGATCCTACTGGTCAAAAGAAGACCAACACTCTTTTGGAGCTTGGTGAGACATGCTTCATATTCCCATCCGAAGTAACCTGCAAGGATACTAACGACCTCCTTGAGTATCTAAATGTTGATGAAATACCTACCGATTTCATAGAAAAGAACCTATATACGGGTAAGACTGGATATGCTAAACTACAATTGATGAAGAGATAATATGATATAATGCTCTAAGGAGATTGTATCTATGAAGAAGGTGCTTGTTTCTGGTTGTTACGATATTATTCACGGTGGTCATGTCGAATTCTTCAATCAAGCAAAAGCCCTCGGTGATTACCTCATAGTAAGCTTTGCTGATGATAACGTGTTGATGAAGTATAAGGGAAGAAGATCATCAATACCGACTGAACATAAAAAGAGAATATTAGAATCTCTAAACATGGTTGACGAGGTAATAGTTGGAAACTCCGTTGACTGTGAGGGGTTGGATTTTATTGAACATTTTGGAAGAGTTCAGCCAAATATCTTGGTGGCGACCGATGACGATAAGTTCAAAGAGCAAAAAACACAACTATGCTTACTTGCCAGTTGGGGGTGTGAGTATGTTGTGCTGCCTAAAACTCTAAACTTTGAGAAGATATCTACCAGTGAAATAATTCAGTGGATAAAAGCGCCTAAAGAGGTTCCATTGCGTGTTGATTTTGCGGGTGGATGGCTTGACGTTCCTAAGTATGCAATTGACGGAGCATATATAGTCAACTGTGCTATAAGCCCAACCGTATCACTTGCGAACTGGAATTATGAAATTGGTGGCGGCTTAGGTGGCTCGGCAGCATACGCCATGTTGGGTGGCAAGGATGCGTTTACAAGCGAACTGAACCTCGGCGTCGGCTGGCAAGATCCCGCTATTATAAGAGAAACTGGTATGTGCGTGTGGAATAGTGGCAAGACACCATCCTTAGACTTCAAATGCAATCCAAGTTGGCTTGAAGGTAAGATGGCGCTGCTTTGGACCGGAAAGTGCCACACAACGTACAACCACACCGATAATAAGAGAGATTACAGTCTCATAAAAGCTGCTGGTAATGTAGCCAGAGTGGCTTGTATTCATAGACAACTAAGCACTCTCGCGGAAGCTATAAATATGTCGCACAAGGCGCAGATTGGTGAAGGCATGGATCCTTTGCCTGAGTTGGCGTTGGCTCGTAAGTATTGTGGTGGTGGGTTTGGCGGGTATGCTTTGTATTTGTTTGATAGTAAGAACGGTAGAGATAACTTCGTAGCTGAGAAAAAAGCAATAACAATTGAACCATATATGAGATAGTATGATAAAGCTTATAATATTCGATTTAGACGGTGTTCTGGTAGACTCAAAAGAGACTCACTACGAAGCACTCAACATGGCTCTTGCCGACGTTGACCCTAAGTTTGTTATAAGCCATGACGAGCATATCGCCAAGTATGATGGGCTTCCTACTAATAGAAAGTTAGACATTCTCGCAAAAGAGAAGGGGCTTCCGAAGGATTCATTTGAGACTGTGTGGGAGAAGAAGCAGCAATACACGTTTGATGTTATCAATACAAAGGTAAAAGAGAACTCTGAACTGATAAGCCTCTTTAGAGAGTTGAAGAGTCGTGGTATTCAGATATGGGTAGCCTCAAACTCTATAAAGAAGACTATTCGCCTATACCTTCTGCGCCTCGGTCTTATGGAGTTTGTTGATGACTTCTTATCCAATGAGGATGTCAAGAAGTCTAAGCCAAATCCCGAGATGTATCTGAAGTGTATGGTTGAGAACTCGGTATCTCCATGTGAAGCTGTTATCGTGGAAGACTCTCAGGTTGGAATAACCGCTGCCATAAAGTCTGGTGCCAATGTTATACCTGTTAGAAACTCATCAGACACAAATAGACAGAGGATTTTGTCATATATTGATAAAATGAATGCTATAAAAATATACAACAAGTGGGAGAGCGCAAGCATGAACATACTTATTCCTATGGCTGGGGCTGGTAGCCGTTTCGCCTCCGCAGGATATACATTTCCAAAGCCTCTCATTGAGATTCGTGGAAAGCCAATGATTCAGGTTGTTGTTGACAATCTGAACATCAACGCTACATACACCTATATAGTCAGAACCGAGCATCTTGAGAAGTATAACCTCAAGTATCTCTTGAATATGATGACTCCTGGGTGTAATGTCATAGATGTAAACCATCTTACCGAAGGTGCAGCCTGCACAACGCTGCTCGCAGAACAGTTTATAAACAACGACAGCCCATTATTGATTGCCAACTCTGACCAGTTCATCGAATGGAACTCTGGAAACTTCATGTATAGCATGACTTCTGGAAATGCTGACGGTGGGATCCTAACATTTGAGAATAGCCATCCGAAGTGGTCTTACGTCAAGACTGATGAAGCTGGATATGTTACCGACCTCGCTGAGAAGAAGGTCATATCCAACAAGGCAACAGTCGGCATATACTACTGGAATCGTGGCTCTGAGTATGTAAAGTATGCCAAGCAGATGATTGCAAAGAACATCAGAGTCAACAATGAGTTCTATGTAGCCCCTGTTTACAACGAAGCCATAGCCGAAGGCAAGAAGATAAAGATATTTGATATTGATAAGATGTGGGGTATAGGAACTCCCGAAGACCTCAACTACTTCAATGAGAACTATAAAGGAAACATATGAGCATACCAACAGGACCAAACGCAGATAAGTGGTTTGAATACGGTGGTGATAACAATCTGAGAATAAACTACAATCTAAACGCCGATAGCGTTGTAATCGACGGTGGGGCATATCACGGCGATTGGTTTAGTAAAATATACAGCAAGTATGCGTGTAATATAATAGCATACGAGCCTACTGCAAGTGGATACAATATATGCAACCAAAAGGTGAATGACAAGATAAAGCTGCATAAGTCTGGTCTATATGACAAGAATGCAAAGATAAGGATATCAAGCGAGGATGATGGCAGCAGTATATTCAATAATGGTGGTTCGGAATCCATTGATTTGGTGGATACTGGTGTCGAGTTGGCTTCATGGGGGCAGACAATAGACCTGTTTAAGCTTAACGTTGAAGGCGCTGAATACGAAATACTTGAGAAAATCATACAAATGAACGCTCAGACAAAGTTTAAGAACTTCCAGATACAGTTTCACCGTGGTAAGTATCTTCCAAATGCTGAACATCGAAGAGATGCTATAAGATCGGTTCTTAGCAAGACTCATCACTTGACATATGACTTCACGTTCGTTTGGGAGAATTGGGAGATAAATCAATGATAGATAAGAGTTATATAAATTGGGCTGACTTCATCTCAGTTGCAAACGGGTTCAACTTTACTAACAGTGGATGTCACCCTGACCATTATGGGCTTACAGTTGGTGGAAGGCTACCACACTCCATAAACGAGTATGAGTTCAACTACATGCGTGATTACATTGTCAAAAACAATTTGAAGTGTGGTTACGAGTTGGCAACTGGTATAGGTGTTTCAACCGTTGGAATTGGTCTTGGCTTCAAGAAAACTGGCGGAAAGGTCATCACATTGGATTCATATGTGGAAGAGCAAAACCAAGAAGTAGTTGATAACCGATATGATGTAAACTCCAACATACAAAACGCTGGAAAGAGTCGCAATAAGAGCTTGATGCAGCGGTTCTCTTTGGATGATACTGTTATTCTGGAACAGGGCTGGAGTCCGACTGACTCTATAAAGTTCATAGATAAACACTTCCAGGGCAAGAAGCTTGACTTCGTGTTTCTTGACTGCCCTAAGTATCCAGACGAGTACGAACGTGACGCATCATATCTAATAAATTACGTCGCTAAGGATAAGTTTTGTATATTCGTTCATGATACCCATACAATGCGTGGGGAGTTCACTCAACTCTCCGAAAAGTATTTTGGAATAACTCCGAAGTTTATAAACAAGTATAACTTCGGCGGAAGAGACATTGAAGTGAGATTCCCAATAGCCCTTATTACAAACATTCCATGATACACTGCATAGGCAACAGCCACGCTAACATGTTTACGGGAAGCCCACCTGGGCAGATGTTTATAACAACATGTGGAAGTCGCTTCTCATCGACCAGCATTGGTCCCGTTATAGCATACAACTTCACAGAGCATCACGAATCTAAGTGTATGGAACAGTTATCAAAGATTCCTGTAAATCCTGGCGACAGGGTTATGCTGATAGTTGGAGAAGTGGATTGCCGACTACATCTTCCAAAGAGAATAGCTACAAACAATGAGAGCATAGAATCGGTCGTATTTGAATGTACCAATAGATTCTTTAGATCCGTATTGAACCTAAAGAAGCGTGGATACAACATGGTGACTTGGTGTGGGCATCCATCAACCACCGATGGTCATAGAGATAATTATGACTCTCCGGTTTGGGGAGACTGTTTGACTCGTAATAAAATAAGTATAGAATGGAAGAAATCTCTTGAAGCTCTCTCCTTGGCAAACGATATTCCATGTGTAAGTATAATAGATGACATGATAAAGGAAGATGGTTTGACTGATATGAGTTACTTTATAGACTACTGTCACCTAAATAGCCAGAAAGCTCTTCCGCTCGTTATCAATAAGTTTATTGAAAAAGGTCTGTTATAGGTATAATGTATGTATGAAAACGTTCAACATCAAAGATATGGTAAAGGGATGGTTTGTCGGTGACATTACTCCGGTAGCCTTTAGCACCCCTTCAGTGGAGGTAGCCTACAAGGAGTATAAGAAGGGTGATTACGACAAGGCACATTATCACAAAATAGCAACCGAAGTTACTCTTATATCCAGCGGTTCTGTGAAGATGAACGGTGTCGTGTATTCTAAAGGCGAGATAATCATCATAAATCCTATGGATGTAACAGACTTTGAGGCTTTGGAAGACTCGTCAACTGTTGTTGTCAAGGTTCCTGGGGCTAAAAACGATAAATACGAGTCATGATACTTATAGCACATAGAGGTAATACAGACGGCTCAAACCCTACGTTGGAGAACTATCCAGGGTATGTAAACACTGCTTTTGAGATGGGATTCCATGTTGAAATAGATGTGTGGTTGGTCGATGGTAAGTTCTTTCTCGGGCATGACAACCCCAAGTTCCCCATTAGTATAGACTATCTGAAAAACGAGAAGCTTCTATGTCACGCTAAGAACAAAGAGGCATTCGAAGCGATGTTGGAGCATCCAAGTATTCATTCATTTTGGCATCAAGAAGACGAATATACATTATCATCCAAGAGAATACCAATAGTATATCCCGGCAAGCCCCTAATGACTAACTGTATAGCAATGGTTAGAGACTACTATACCGAGTCAGACTTTAGTAAATGTTATGCAATATGTTCTGACTATGTTGGTATGGAAAAGGTTTACCGATAATGAATTTTACATTTGGGATAATAACCGATGGTAATAATGAGGGATATATAAACACCGTCATTGCATCAATTCACCGTCAGGAAATACCTACAGACAAGTATGAAATACTAATAGTTGGTAATAGTAGAGCGAGTGGCGCTAATGTCAGAGTTATACCATTTGATGACAGTGTGAAGCATGCATGGATAACCAGAAAAAAGAATATAGTCACTGAACAAGCAAAGTTTGATAACGTTGTTTACACCCATGACTACATATCCTTTAGCGATGGATGGTATAGTGGATTCTGCAACTATGGAAACGACTTCTTAGCGTGTATGACCCCTATGATAAACACCGATGGAACCCGCTTCCGAGACTGGACCACCTATCCAAATTGGGTAAGACCGCTTGGGGTCAATACCTATATGCTCCCATATAACGTGACCAATCTCTCGAAATACCAATACTTCTCGGGTGCCTATTTTATATGTAAGAGACATGTAATGCAGGAAATCCCACTCAATGAGAAGCTGAGTTGGGGCGAGGGTGAGGATGTTGAGTGGAGCAAAGCCTATAACTCCAAGTATGAATTCAAAATAAATACACAGTCAACTGTAAAGCTGATAAAATATAAGCCAGCATACTTTGACCATATAACCCCCGAAGACCTTTGTAAGCTACAGTAAGGAGACTACATGTTATTTGACTTTCTAAAAGATGGAGACTTGGTATTTGATGTTGGATGTAACGTCGGTAAGAAAGCTGACCTATTCCTTTCCAAGAATTGTAAAGTTGTTGGGTTTGAACCGCAGAAGACATGTTATGATACATTGGTTCAGAAGTATTCAAACAACTCCAATATAAAATTAGAATCTCTTGGCTTAGGATCTGAAGATAAGGAAGTGGAATTCTACATAGCTTCCGCCGACACCATAAGCTCCATGTCTCCTGAGTTTATTGTTGAGACTAAGAAGAACCGCTTCAGCACATACTCCTGGCACCGCAAGGAGATTGTAAAGGTTACAACTCTTGACGCCATGATAGATAAGCATGGTCAGCCTGCATTCTGCAAGATAGACGTTGAAGGTTATGAGAGCGAAGTTCTCAAGGGGTTGAATAGGTATACCATACCAATGCTGAGTATGGAGTTTACTCCGGAGATAAAGAAGAATACTCTTGAGTGTGTTGATAAGCTTCTCAGCCTGAATAGCAACTACCGATTCAATATCGTAAATGGTGAGAATGAACACTTCAGGTTCAACGAGTGGCTTGACGAAGGCTACATCAAGAAAGCCATCTCCGAAATAAACTTCCCCGAATGGGGTGACTTGTATGCCAAGCTCTAAGGTTGGTATATTCTTCAATGGCGACCCAAACGAACTGCGTGGACCGTCTAAGGTTTATAAGAACCTTGTAAACGGTCTTAGCAAGCTCGGAATAGAATACTCCCTAAATCAAGGGGAAGTGTTCAACGGTTCTTTGAATAATATGGATCATCACCTTCCTAAGAACACGGTCATCGGTCCTAACACTGTCATACTTCCAACCGACAATCCAGCACTATACCAGAAATACAAGAGCTTCATTGTGAACTCGCAGTGGACGTATGACAAGCATTCTTCCACGGGGCTTCTCCATGGCAAGAATCTGTATATATGGGCTGTTGGCATAGATACTGATTTGTTCAACGATTCCAACAGAAACCCCGACACAGATTGCTTCATTTACTTCAAAGGAAGAGAAGACGGAGAGTTGGAAATAGTAAAGCAGAAACTAACTTCTCTGAACATGACATATAGAGTTATAACATATGGCTCATATCGTGAGGAAGAACTTATTGATGCTACGAAGAAGTGCAAGTTCTGCATCTTGCTAACTGGAACTGAAAGCCAGGGAATCGGATACATGGAGATTCTATCTGCTAACGTCCCGTGTTATGTTTTGAATATGGGCGCTTGGCGTAACAGCAGCTATCCAAGAGTCTATCCAGCTTCATCGGTTCCATACTTTGATAGCAACTGTGGAATTATTGATGATATGAACATGGGAAAGTTTGTCGAGTTCTTGAACTCATATGACTCATTCAACCCAAGGCAATACATTGTTGAGAATCACACTCTCGCAATATCGGCTGGCAAGTATTATGATATACTAAGTCACCAGTGAGTTAGATTACAAACTCCGGTTCCAAATATATTAGCCTTTACATGCAGTCTATCAAACTTATATACAGATAGCTTGTTATCTGATATATACTTTGCTGTCAACCATTCAAAGTTCTGCATGTTGTTTTCCATTCCATCATAGTCTATGGTTTCGAGGAACCTGACAAGATGTGAATACTTCATGGCAAACATTCCTGTGAACACCTGACCATGATTATCATATCTAACATATGCATCATAGTTAGTGCTATCAATCATATCAAATGTGTTTCTACTCTCAACAAGATAGCGACCAGTTAGCTTTGCCACTTTCTCTCCTTCTGGAGCCTTTATTTGTCTCAGGGCTGTTAGGAGAGCCTTAGCCTCGTTTACTCCTTTATTTCGCAAGCCAGGGTTGTTTACGCCTGGGTAGATGACATCCTCCCCGTCGATGGGGAATGAACTGGCAACACACTCCACTATCTTTGGGCGTATACCATATTCTTTTAGTTGCTGAAGACTATCGGAATATTCTTTCATTCTCATATCATATTTTTCTGTTATAATAGCCGATGTAAAGAGTAAAATCATATATACTTTTTATTTATAAATATGCCAGGAGAAGATTATGCAGTATATAAAATCTCGTGAAACTCTCATACGCATAATAGACCGTATAGAGCAGCGCAAGCCTGGAATATATTTGAGGTTTGGCGCCGGCGATGTAAACTTAGCCAACAATACCAGAGAGTTGATGCAGCAGGCAAATGATAAGTTGGGCGCTGAGATGCGTGAAGCATTTTCCTTGACTGGTGAAGGTGTTATGAAATGCTTACCTGTATACTGCCACAAATATGGAGCGGTTGAGCCTGGAATGTGCCCAGGAAACCACGAAGCTCCTAATGAGTGGGTGGATGACATCATGCGACGGGCAGCCCCCCATTGGGGTGGAGAGTTTGGTGAAGTATATCCCCACGTTGCGTTATGCTATATGGCAACGGTAGATGCTCCTGTAGCAAAGAACTTCCTAAACCGTATGAGAGACGCTAACTGCAAGAAGATATTCATCGGCAATAGAACATGCCCTGAGAGTGTCATAGAGAGAATGTTTGGGAAGTGTCATATCATAAAGACACCAGAAGCTAACTCTTATGACGGTGCTGACGCAGCATGGGAAGAGTTTCAACGAGTCAAAACCGACGAATACACGCTCGTCATATTTGCCATGGGATGTTCTGGAAGAGCAGTTCAGAAGAGGATATGGAAGAAGTATTCCGACTGCTTTGTATTTGACGTTGGTAGCATCATGGATACCGTTTATGGGAACAGCCCAACAAGAGCGTGGATGGAGATAACCAAATTCAACGGAAAGAAGTTTCTGGAGACATTATGATAAGTTGTGAGCTTATGGGTGGCATCGGCAACCTTCTATTTCAAGTATCGGCTACATATGCTCACTCAAAGCGTATGGGTGAAGAATGCTACTTTGACCTCGGTAGAGATATAATATCCTGCACAAGACACTATGATAATCTATCAGTGTATAAAGACAATATATTTAGGAACTTCAAAAACAGCACAAGAGTTCACAACCACCACAGACACGAAGAACCTTCACATAGGTTCTCACCAATACCAAGAGTTCCTAATCTATTCTTGTTTGGTTACTTCCAATCAGATAAGTATTTCTCAGAATATGCCGATGAGATACGAACAATGGTTTCACCAAAGCAGGAAGAAATGACTTACATAATAGAGAAATACAAAGAAGTGTTGGATAAAGATACTGTCAGCGTTCACGTTAGACGAGGCGACTATTTGAGGGTCAACTCCGCAGCAGTTCTGCCAATAGATTACTACAAGAGAGCATTGGCTCTCTTCCCAGGAAAGCAGGTTGTAGTATTCAGCGACGATGTTCCATACTGCAAGAATGAGTTCGGAAACGATGCTGTTTACATAACTGGAGAGAAGGATTATATTGACATGTATATCATGTCAAGGTGTAAGAACAATATAATAGCAAACTCGTCATTCAGTTGGTGGGGTTCGTATCTGAATAACCATCACGATAAGAAGATAGTAGCTCCTAAACTATGGAATGGCAACTACACCGACAATCCAGACATTTACTGTAACAACTGGATAACCATATGAAAATATCCATTCTCATGCCCATATATAATGGCATAAACTTTTTGGAAGAGAGCTTGGGATCCATTCGCAATCAGACATATAACGATTGGCAGCTTATCATAGGGGTAAATGGTCATCCACGAGGCTCTGATATATTCAACATAGCCAACAAACACGCATCCGATAAGGTAAAGGTTTTAGATTTACATACCATAAAGGGAAAGCCCAGCGCCCTGAACGAAATGGTAAAGCAATGTTCAGATATATGCTGCCTGCTTGACGTTGACGATAAATGGCATCCTGAGAAATTGAGCAAACAGATAGAGCATATATCCTCATACGATGTGGTCGGAACCTGCTGCCAGTATTTTGGGGATAGGAATGACCACCCGCACGTCCCAACCGGTCATATTGACAGAATTACGTTCATGTCGTTCAATCCGATTATAAATTCTTCGTCTATGTTCAAGAAGACCGACGCTTATTGGGATCCGTCACTTTCAGTAGAAGACTATGATATGTGGCTGAGACTGAACAAGCAAGGAAAGCGGTTCTTCAACCATTCCGACATATTGACTTATCATAGAATTCACAATAATAGTTACTTCAACACTCGCAATCATGACGAAGAGATAAACACAACCAGAAACCGCTGGAGAATATAAAGGAGCTTTATGAAGATAGGATTTCTTATAGTTGCAACCCACAAATATATACGCTTTGTTCAGCCTTTGCTGGATTCGATGAAGCGTCATCTAAGAATACCTAATGGTGAAATAACCATGTTCGTATTCACCGACCAGCCAAACGTTCCAGAAGGATGTGTGAGAATACAACAGGAACACAAGCCGTTCCCATATCCTACTCTTATGCGCTATCACATGTTCCATAAGAACAAGAGTCTCTATGAGAACTTTGACTTCCTTTATTATCTCGACGCTGATATGTTGTTCCTCGGTCCAGTCGGTGATGAAATACTCGCAACTCGCTTGGGCGTATTGCACCCCGGCTTCTTCCGCAAGTCAAGACCAGACTTCACATACGAGCATCGCCAGGAGTGCTTGGCATACGTTGCTCCACATGAAGGAACCAACTACTTCTGCGGCGGATTCAACGGTGGAAGAACTGCTCCATACCTTGAAATGTGTAAGGTAATCTCGGAGAGAGTTGACAAGGATCATGAGAAGGGCATAGAAGCCATATGGCACGACGAAAGCCATCTCAATAGATACTATATTGACAATCCGCCTACTGTTATATTGAATCCATCATACTGCTACCCAGGTGACGGATTGGCTCATGTTCTCGGTCTTGCTGGTCTTCCAAAAAAGATTCACGCAATAGACAAGAACCATGACGAAGTTAGAAACTAAATAACGTTCCAATTGGGCGGGTATATATCGTTGTTCTTGACGCCGAAGCTAGGTGCAAACCAAAGCTTCGGCGCAATTACTTTATTGCCTGGGCGTTGATTCAAGTGCGCTGCCCACCAAGAGAACGTAGAATTGCATATGATGTTGTGATTGCATAGCATCATACATGCGAAGTCATCAATCATTCTGCCCTGGTGGAAGTGCATATTTGGTAATCCACCAAGATATCTTCTCGCCAAGTTTATATCATCTGAGAATACTATGAACTTATTATTACCAGACAAAGCCATAGCTCTTCTGTAGAAATCCATGTCAGGTCTTGGATACTGGTGTCGAATACCCTCGTAGTCACCGAAGCGAGTATGGATAGTGGTATACTCGTGAATGTTCTGAATGATATTGACAGGAACCTTTATTCTAAACCAATTGAGAGCATCCTGTCTATCAAAATACTTATAGGTTTGGAAATACCCCCAACCGGCAATATCTGTATTGTCTTGGATATTCTCAGTCTCGGGGTTATATCCTATATTGTGGTATGGCTCTTGGTAAGAATGAGCCATCTGTCCTTCAGGGTCAAAGCGCCGGTTAGGATCACTCAAATCAAATATATCATCCCCATCCCACTTCCTCAGACAATATGTAGTGTTGAGCTTCTTGGCTTTTGCTCTCATGAATGCATACTGGAACATCTTGTTTCCAAACCGTGCATCCCATAATCCAAATTGACTGAATGTAAGCATATTACTTTATATCCGTTGGAAATTCATTTCTTTTTTGTGTTGCTAACTCAAACCCTGTGACAGTATATATCTTCTTGAACTGAACACAGAACATGAGAAGGTTGTCTATGGCAAACTCAAACGCCTTGTGGCGCTGTTTGACAATCTCTCCAAGGCGACAGTTGAAGTGGTTATACATGTTTATAGTATCACAGTTTACTATATAGGCGTGCGTCTCAAAGGGGGTTCCATCTCTTCTGGCTAAACCACTGGCATGTTTCTCAACCAGTCTTGCTCTCTCAATACTTGAGTCTGTGAAGTTCCTAAGCCAGAATAGCTCAAACTTGGAATTGGATAGTTCCTGCTGAATGCGGGAGAAATGACCGTAGAAGTTCTTATCAAACTCCACATCATCTTCAAGTATCAACACATTTCCACTACTCTTCCCGCTGATATCTTCCCATATCTTCATATGAGACTGAATGCATCCCCACTGCCCTTTATTACCGTCAAATCTCACCCCATGAACTTCTTTTGGAACCTCATGATCTTTTGGATAAACAGCTTCGACACGAATGATACGGGTATCTTTTATATCTACGCCAATCTTAGCCAACTCGGTTTCAAGCGACTTTTGGCGCTCTGGACGAGTAGAAGAGTTTATATAATAGATAACATCAACAAACTCAAATATATTATTCATACATACTTTCGTATTTCGTTGAACGGAATAAGAATGCGCCTCACGCCTTTCCCGTAAACTTTTCCGTTGTGGTCAATCTGTGGCTTTCTATCCTCGTCGCTTGTAGTATTTGGAACGTCGAGCATTGCTGTGCAATCCCAAGTTTCCTTGATGAACGGGAATCCCTGCCGTGGGAACTTACCGCCTATGATACACCTACGAGTATAATCACAGTGTTCATACCCGTAGCCTATGTAGTCAGGGTCCAGAGCGCCAACAGTTGCCAGCGTATCCTTAGTAATTGACATTATCTGCGCAACGTGCGTATACTCGTATATGACGGTTCCAGAAGGATATTGAACAACCTTCTTAGGATTCTTCTCGTTATCCGATACCCACTTTGGGCAGTAATTGAACAGACCTATTCCAGACTCTTTGTGAACATTGATGTATAGAGAATCCCAGCCCTTTTTAGTAGGCTTGAAGTCATCCTCAAACAAGAATACATGGTCACACTCCTGAAGGTTCATGAGTGCTATGCTCTTGTTGATTGATATACCGACATTCTTATGAGCTATGAGGTTCATCAACTGACCTACACGCTCATAACCAGCGGTGTTTGGCTGGTCAAGTGAACATACGAGCTTATAGTCATACTTGTCTTTATCAAGTGTTGCTGCGATAGCTTCAGCAACTTCGGTAGCGGCTGCCGCTCTATTGTATGTTATCAGACCTATGCCGATAAGTGGCTTACCCATTCTTCACTTCCTCCAATTCAGTCTCTTCAGCCTGAAGTGATACTTCGACGTTTTGAGTCAACGCCAAGCTCACATCCACAACCTTCTTGCCTGTCTTCTTCTCAATAAAGCGAACAAGAAGCTTCTTCAAATCTTCTTCAGTTACAACTACTTTTGGGTTGTTGATGATCTTCATTAGTAATCTCCTTCGGGAAATGGTACGAATATCTTATTAGGATTGAAGTCAAGATAGACTTTATTAGCCTCGTCAGAGTATTGCTTTCTTAGAGTGTTATTATAACATGGTTCCACATTCATTTCTTCGATGAAGATATCCATGTCAAATATATGTGGGTGGATGTTGTGGTGTGCGGGTTGACACAAGCCAGCACCCTTGCAGCGTCTTGTATAATCCGCATGCTCAAATCCAAACTTACCATAACGCATATCAAATGCACCAACCTTCTCAATAACTTCATTCGTCATCACCATCAACTGAGCGGTATTCTTCTTATAGAAGCCAATCGTAAGATTTTGCGTTCTCGCTATTTTATAAAGGTCTGTTCTATGGTCAAGTCTGATATAGTTGAAATGCTTCATTCCCGTCTCTTGAATAGCAGTCAAAAACAACTCTATCCAGCCACTCCTACGGATAAGAATGTCATCCTCAAATATAAATACTAGATTGTTGTCTTTCAACTTGCTCAAAACACGGTTCTTATTAGCGGCTACGCCACCGTTCGCATGGAAGATTGGCACGAAACCGGAAGGAATTTTACCAGCATAACTACCATCGGCTTCGTGGTCAACTGAACACACCAAGCTATAGTTATGCCCCACCGTCAAAGATTTTAATATACTTGCGCAAACCTGTTGACACTCGTTTGGTCGCTTATAACTTGTTACTCCTATGCCTATATCCATAATACCCCTTGACTTTGTAAAAATGTGGCTAAACTGTTACCATTGGAGGCAACATGCGAATCGTTAGGTCTTCCCTTCTTATTATAGCATCTTCTTTGTTTAGTTTACCGCTTGCGGCACCTGAACCGGGATACACTGTTTACGGGGTCGCACCGAGGTATGAGATGATGACCACCAAGTTCATCCCGAAGAATGAACCCATAGTTGCAGCCCCCATAGAACCGGTGGTTGAAGAGCCAAAGGGTCGCTGGGTTTGGGCTAAGGTGACAGCATATAGCCCTCATGTTCGTTCATGCGGTAAGTGGTCAAAGCTTGGTCTGACTTCAACTGGTGTTCAAGTGCGCAGCCCGGATCCCGATGACGCTTATGGAATTGCAGCAAACCCAAAAGTTATACCATATGGAAGCTTCATATACGTTGAAGAATATCATTCAATGTTACAAAACAATAATAAGTTTATACCAACAACAGTGGAGAGCGTTGATGATACTGGCGGCGGCATGCGGCAATTTACCCCATATTGGAAAATTGTAAATGGTAATAGGGTCTTTATAACATGTCATATAGATGTTAGATTTAGAAACCAATCAACTGCTCAGAAATGGGGAGTAAAGTATTTACAAATTTTCATTTACGAGTGAGTCACCTTTGGATAAATTATCAAACTGCCAAAGTGGCTGGAGATTTGTATAGTGAAAACATAATTTTTGATGCTCGGTGTTAGTCATATCAAAAGACGCACATGGTATTACATGGTCTATATGCCACTTATCATTACCAATCCCGTGGTTTTCCCAAGTCATACCTTCCACAAACTTTGACTCAAGATAAGTTTTTAGGAACTCTACACTGCACCCCAACAACGATAACATAGTTTTAGACCTATAATTACGAGATACCACTTCATTCAGTCTGCTTCTGAGGCGCATTCGTATACGAAAATTTATATCGGTTTTATATCTTTCTCTTCTTTTTTCGTTTATTTTATTCTTATTTTGCCGAACCCATACTTTTTTACTATGTTGAATGTTTACATTATTATTTCTGTAAGAAGTGTTACATAATTTACAATAATTATTTTTGCCATGCTTGTGTTTTGCATTATTACCAAAGCATTCAAGTGACTTTAGCTCACCACATCTTCCACATTTCTTCTTCAATTCGCCGTTTACAACTTCATCATATACTATATTTTTATTTAGACAATTCTTACAAGTTCCCCTAAGACCATCCCATTTGGTATTCTGCTTTGAATAATTGTTTAGAGATTTCCACGCTTGACAATGACTACATAGTTTACACTCTACATCGTTTATGATAGTATGCTCGATTTTCTTCATAGTTGCTCCTTATTATAGCACATTTATTTATATACCATACGAAAAACAAATAATTACTGTATAATATAAATAATGAAGAATGATGGAGTAACAATGCAGACTAAGAAATACCTCACTGAAGTATTTAGAACTTATTACGATGGGTCTAACCTTATTGAGTTGGCGCACCTTATAGAAGCCTGGGCAGCTTCTACAACCGCTCTTTATGAGCGTTGGAAGCGTCCTGACCGTGGCAACATGAAGGAACTCAAGGTTCGTAATCGTCGCTACCACTACGAGAAGGCAACCGAGAACTCGAAGTTCGGACCCGAGTGGATACTTCACGGGGGTCGTGGCGCTCGTTATGGTTTATTCCGTGGTGTCAACGACGAATTCATACCGCTCAACCTCAAGACCCGCAAGGTTGTCGCTAAGGCAGGCACCTTCAAGGCTACTGAGGGCGGCTTGGTCTGGTCAAGAGAGTTGTCATACCTTGATAAGATAATAACAAGCATCAACGAAACAGAAAACCTCGTAGAAGGTGGAAACGCCGCTGAAGCCCTTCTCCCAAAGCTTCAGGCAACAACTGGAAACGCCAATCTGAAGTATTCTAAGATACCTCAGTCAGAACTCGGAGCCGTGTTCCGTGAAATAGTAGAACCTATAATTCTCGAACTTGCCGATGCTGGTCTTATTGACAAGAACTACAAGACCGAGTTTGGTCTTGGTTCAACCCGCCTCGCAGCGAAGATAGTTGGATATGATGTCAAGGTATACAAGTCAGAAACTCCAGAGTCAATCGCCAAAGCAACCATGATGAAGAAGAATTTTGGCGACCTTGATATTGACGTTGTTCTCACACAGGGCACAAAGATAGCTGACGTTGGAAAGTTCCTCGAAAGCAAGCACCCTGAGAAGTATGCCTTCAAGCTTGGAAACAAAGAGATAAACGTGGCAGCAGTTCTCGACGGAAATAATGTCGTTCAGATCGACATTGTTGACGTATCCAGTGAGAAGGAAGATATGATGTTCATGCAGAGCAGCAGCATCGTTGATATCTCCGCAGGAGTCAAGGGAGCCATTCAGAAGTGGCTCATCCGTGCCGTTCTCTCTGTCAAGGATATAACACCAGCACATCAGAAGCTTATCGCCCAGGCACTCAAAAAGAATCCAGAGTATCTGAAGTGGGCAAAGCAGGGCTACACACCAAACAAAGAAGGTGAGCCAGATAAACAGATTGGGCGTTACTCGCTCTCTACAGCAGGCGGTATATATCTCGTATTCGACATATACAAGCCAGGAGTCAAAAACAAGAAGCTCATCAAGGTTCAGGAAGAGCCTGTTGCACGCTTCTCAAACCTTCCAGAACTCATCAACTTCATTTTGCCAGGAGCAGATGAAGACGTAGCAAACTCGGCTGTCAAGATGGCTGAGTATGTTCGTGAGAACTTCGACGGTGATGATGTTGATAAGATTTGGAACGCATTCGTAGAATCCATGGCTAATCAAACCGGAGCAATGGATCCAGCAGACTACAACGCTGGTATGGCTAAGATGGCTGAGATGTTCGGTAAACCATGGAAAGCTGGAGAATAAGATATGCCAAGAGAAGGAATAGGTAGGTTCGCTGGTAAGAACGAATTCTCCGATGTTGAGTTCTTGGAAATATTCAAGGAGCTTCTACCACACGTTCAGAGTGGTGAGATTAACCTTGACTCTATAAAGAACATAGACATGGTTGAAAAGATGGATTCATCGTTCATCCACTTCGGTATTAACGCAGCAGGCGCATTCTTCATGGAGTCATCAAACTCTGGCGAAGTAACCGCAGCCGATTACGAGCAACGCTTCAGTCACACATTCATGTCAGACTACAAGGTTGCCTTCAAGTCTCTCTTGGAGAACAAACTGTTGCAGTCAACCCTTCAGAAGATATTCAGCAAGGTTGGCGCAATTCGTTACGACTCCGAATTGTTTCCGGTTCTCACCCATACTGGTGACGAGTCTGGTTACATAACCTTCGTAGCAACCAAGTATGACAAGTCAAAGTTCGGCTCTAAGGGCGCACTTGTTGTATTCAAGTCATGGATAAAAGACGAAAACGCTCAGTGGACCAGACCAGAGCCAACCGCAAACCTCAAGCTCATTGGAGCTATTGAACATGCGGATTCTTCTGAATGGAGAATCTACACCAACGAAAAGCACGCAAAGCTCTCGGGAGTTGTTCAGCTAAAGGCTCTCAACGTTGATAAGATGTTATCATCGCCAGAAGCCATTGACGAAGCCATTCAGGTTCTCTCTGCCAGAGGCAGCAGCACTATCAAGGCACACTTGAAGAATGTTATCAGTGACCTGAAAGAGAAGCTACAGGGTGTTCTCGACAAGTATGCAGAAGAAACATCATCCATATTCAGCAAGCACGATTCACCATCGTCAATCGAAGGTGTCGTTCTTCGCATCAAGAAGGCTAATGGAGATATCTTCGAAGTCAAGGGAACCTCAAACGCATTCGACACTCTCAAGAAGCAGACCTGGGCTACCCGTAGCGGTCTTGCCGAGCTTGAATCTGTAACCGAAGGATCGTTCCTCAAGGATGCACTTGGATTGAAGACATCACAGGCTGCCGCTCTCAACCGTGCCATCAAGGATTTCGGTGCGAAGTTTACCAGTAAGGAAAAGAATCCAGAGAAGCGTGAGAACCAGTTCCTCATGCAGTTGTTCGATGAAATGAAGAATACTGAAGCTATGGTTCCTCCTGAAGAAACCAAGAAGCGTGTTGAGCAGATATTCGACGTTGCCAAGACGCAGCTTGAGAATATCATTGACGAGTTTAAGTCGCAGAAGCTTGACCCTGACAGCAAGCGCAAGTCGCTTGAAGCCATCAAGAGCATCATCGACAAGTTTGATACCATTGAGAAGACCATTCATATGGATATGCCAGATGATGCCTTCCAGTTGTATATGTTCAAGTTCTTGCTTGACCGTAGACTGAAGATGTATGCTGGTAAGCATATGAACGTTGCTGAGAGAGACTACAGCAGCTTCTACCAGGGTGCTACACCCGTTATTATCTGGAACGGAAGAGCGCAGCCTTGGCACGTTGGTCATGACGCTATGATTCAGTTGGCTAAGACCAAGATGGAATCGTTGGGCGCTCAAAAGATACTTATCATGGTTGTCAAGGGTGGCAAGTCTTCGCTCAACAAGGAAGAGAATCCATTGACAGAGAAAGACCAGAAGGCACTTATAGAAGCTGTCTACGCTGGTGATTCTGACGTTGTGGTATCGGATACTCCGCTGCCAAATGGAAGCGTATTCGCAATCATTCAGAAGCTTGGTGAGCAGAACATGTATATGGTCGGCTGGCTTGCTGGTGATGACCGTATTGAAGATTACCGTAAGGAGCTTACTCGCTTCAACGCATCGGTATGGTTGAATGACCACGCTGGATTGCCAATCAAGGTTGACAGCAAGGGTGTAGCTCAAGTCGAAATGATTGAGACACCACGAGTCATGAGTGGAACCAAAGCAAGAGAATCGGCTAAGACTCTCGACTTCAAGGCATGGGGTCAGCTTGTCATTCCTAAGCACGCTCAGAAGAACAAGGCTGCTATTGGAATCTATAAGCAGGTTTACGAGTTGCTGAACTCTGCCAAGCAGGAATCGGTTGTCTATGGGATGGTCAAGAGAATGTTTTTGACTGAGTTGACAGCCGACAATCCAGAGATGCACTTGAAGAGACTTGAGAAATACATAACAGACTATGAGAATGCTCCAGCCGATAAGAAAGAGCAGATCATGGGTCGTATAAAGCAGATGTCGGGACCGCTCGACACTATCGACGCTGAAGATATGAAGAAGTTTACTCCTGAGATGCAGGCTAAAGTAACTGATTTGAAGGCTAAAGTCAAGGAGTTGGAATCACCAGCATCGGCAAACGCTGGGGATAAGATATCCGGTCCTGAAGCTGCTAAGAATATCGGAACTGACCAGAAGCCTTTGGGGATTGCTGGTCCAGAAGCGGAACCAAAGGCAGATCCGAAGGATGAACCTAAGCCAGAAGCGGTAGATAAGAAGAAAGAATTTGAAGCATATGTAAAGAAGATACCAAAATATGCGGCTGCTTCGGATCCTGAGAGACTGAAAAAGTTCCTACACGCATCGCTTGGTGTGTTATCTGGAGCCTTGGTATGGGCGATGAAGGCTGAGAATGAAAAAGGCGGGTCCGCTGCCGATGTATTCTTCAGTAAGGTTTCCGAAAAATGGACAGCTATATGGGATAAAATAAAGAAGGGTAGAGTAGCCGCTGATGAAATAAATCAGATGATAAAGTCTGCCGCTGATGATATGGGTGAGAACATGCAATCGTATCTTGAGCTTAAAAAGTCTGCCATGGATATTATGAATAAGCATAAGCTTGCAGACAAGTTTGAGCAGTATGCAAATCAAAGAAGAATATCTGCTGCTAAACATGACAGCGGCGGTAAGATGCAGAAGGGATTAGATGAAACAAAGTATATGTTCTTGTTGAATCACATTAGAATATTTGCTTCTGTAGAAGGTTTGGACGAGAGTATAAAAGGTGGATTGAAGAACATTATGGCTAAATATAAAGGAAAGCCATCGGATGCTAAAAAAGCTACCACCGAGATAATTGACTCTCTCGGAAAAATGGATTTGCCATATGATGTTATTAGACAAGCCTTGGATAATAACCCAGGCATGGCTCCAAAGGAACTAAAGAGCATAATAGAAAAGGCGATTGCCAATAGTAAGAATACTAAGACACAACCTCAAAACACCAATACCAAACCAACCCCCTAAAATACTGGAGAATATATGGCTGATAGATTAGAGAAACTTCCGGAGGATGCTGATGATGCTTTGAACGCTTTTATAGCGCAAGAAGCTCAATTTTTTAGTGAGTTGGCAAAGTGTGTAGAAAAAGCCAATGGTATTTTGAAAGGGGTTGCTGGCGATGCTGCTCGTGATAAAAATGTAACGTATGTTTCACGTCAAGATTACAAGGATTTCTTCAATCTAAACGATGAAGTTATAGACGCTTGGATAAAGTATGCAACTGATGTTCTTGGTAGAGAAGAATTGGTGAGGGGAATAGAAAAGATAAAAGGATCCTGGCTAAAGAAGGGTAAGAGTGGAAACGCTACAACCAACGATGCTGTGTCAAACGCAAACAAAACAAACTAAGAGTTTATCTAAATGATAATCAAACGCTTTATAAATGGCAAGCCTGTAGAAGAGACGGTGGAGAAAAACCAGCCGTTACCTTCTGTTATTCCAAAGAAAGCAAAGACCACTCAAACTCCGCCAAAGCCACGCCCAATTCCACCATCAGCCCCACAGAAACGTGGCGGCTGCGGGTGTGGGAGATAATATGAAGTTCAGCAATTTTATTTCCAGACCATTGACAGAAGAGAAGAACGTCGGAGAAACGATGGAGGGTATATTCGCCATCGCTGTAGCTCTTCATATGGCTTATGGAAGAATAGACAAGAACCAGCTTCACCAGATTCGCAAGTCTCTGGATTTGAGCAGCGGCAAAGCTTCATACGTTATAGACCCAAACATTGCCAACGATAATATCTACGGTGTAGACGCTGATAGCAATGATAAGGTATCTGTAAGGGTTGAGGTATACCTTCGCCCAAACAAGGTTGATGGAATGTTCGGTCCCAAAATGGTAGCATATCCAGCAGTTGACTCAAAGATAGAGACTCTGGTCAACAAGATCCCAAACCTCAAGATACTGCGCAAGATACATGAGTTCATGATTGGTGTTCTTACCAATCACAAGAAAGATGACATTGACTTCACCGTTGTTGCCGATGGTGCTGGTGGAATCTCTTCGGGTGGAACCATCAAGGGTGACATCAAGCTAAAGATTTCAGCCAAGTCAAAGACAGACATTCCAAAAGACCTGTCGGAGCCTATCGTATTCTCCTTGAAGACCGATGAGACTACCGTATCCAACATGGGAATATTCGACGGTATGCTCAAGCTTGGGCAGTTGTTCAACTTGAGTTTCATCGAAGGTCTTGAGAAGCTTGATAAGTTCCCCGACAAGTATTCAAAGATTCAGGATGTCATTTACCAACACCCCGACAAGATGGATGACGAAAACCACTTCTTATCGTATGTCAGAAAGTATTTGACCATACAGGATAAGCACTACGCCGGTGGTGGAGAGTATGAAAGCGATGCTGACCGTAAGGTAGGTCAGGCTGGTCAGGAGCTAAACCAGTTGAAGGTGACTCTCAACCGCTTCATTCAAGCCATGTCTGAAGAGATACAGGCTAAAGACTCTGAGGTATTCACAGCCGACCCTCGTGCCCGCGTATTTACCATGAAGTGCTTCGAGTTCCTTCGTAGTGCCATATTCGGCTCAGATACACCAAGAGTTGTCAGTATTCGTGGAAACGATATCAAAGAGATAGAAGATGCCGATTTCGACCAACTCAAGAACGAATATGTTGTAAACCTGAAGACGGAGCCAAACGGAACCATGAAGTTCTACGGCATAAACATAAATAATGAAAGTAAGCTCTTGTTTCAGATAAGACCAAGGTTAGAATATAATCTCAAGAGCGGCAAGAAGACACAGAAACTCATTGTGGAGGTTGGAGAACTGATATGAACCAGATAAAGATACTTATGGAGAATGTATTGGGACTCAATGAGGGTCGTGGCGTTGCTGCGAGAACCAAGGGTGACACATACATCAACGCCAAGGGGCATGTTCTCTCGTTTGAGAAGGTTATATTTGTTCCAGATAAGACCGATGGTATGGAAACTGAAGAACTCGTCAAGACCATAAACAACTGGAAGATGTCTAACAGCGACATAGCAACCAAGGACGCGAATGAAGTAAAAGATTCCACTTGCGCAGTCATCGTGGTATTCAAAGACAAAGAGAAAAATTCTTTCGTAGCCTTTATAAAGTATCTCAAGAGATTCAAGACAAATAGATTGGCAGCTTGGGCAAATGATGATTTCCGTAAGTTGACTGGCTATGAGTATACCAGTAAGCTCACTAAGAAAGAGAAGTCTGGTATAAAGGCTTCCGACCTTCTTACCGGCGGGAAAAAAGATGCCAAGGTGGAAGTTCTATCCGCTGATACTCTTATCGAAAAGGTAAAAGCAAATGTTGCCAGTTCGACCATGCTGGCTGATGAATCTAAGACTGATATAAACAATCTCATAGATAACTTCATTATGGGGAGTGCCAATTTGGTTCCTCTGGCTAATGAATCCATGGCTTCGGCGTATGAGGATTACCTCGGAGAAATTCTCGCACCGTATGCTGTTGTAAAAGGAATAAAGGTCACTGGTGACATACAGACATCGGAGAGTAAGCTACTAGCTCCTTTTGCTCTGAAATACTCGGACATGCTCATACGTTTCAACACCACTGCCACCGAAAAGCTCATAGACTCTACTCTCGTATCACCTGACGGCAACACCAAAGTAGGAATAAGCTCAAAGGCTGACTCCGATGGTGGAGCGGCTGCGGCTATAACAAACCTATATCACGCTCTTTCAGAAGTTGATGACGCATGGAAGGCAAATAATAAGTATGCAGTTGATATAATCAATTCGGTTACAAAGACAAAATCTGTTGAAAATCCAGTCGAATTGGCTCGTATTGCGGAATTACTTCCGGGTGACGAGTATCAGATATATAAAAAATACATAGCCACTCAGATGAAGTCAAGCACTCCAATTCCAATTCCTGACGTTCCGAGTGCCAGCGTATTTTTACATGCAATCAAAGTCAAGGATTCTTCAGCATCGTCAGAGTTCTATACTCTTTTGGCTGGTATGGCTAAGTTGTCGGCTGCGGTAATAAACAGGAACGCCAAATACAATATAACTGGATCATTCTTAGAACTTCTCAACAAATCCAGCATACTTCAGGTTTACACTAGAGTAAAAACAAGTAAGAAGGGTATGCGATTTGATGGGTTTGAAGTCAAATACCCACCGCAGTTTAAGGGAAAGATTGAGCTATGGACTTCCACTCGCTTCAAGTCAACCGGTATCAGCGGTAGAGTTGGATTCAAGCTTATATAAGCCATATTGATTTCCTGGCGAGTATGGTAGAATAGGTGCATGAAGCACCCAGCCAAGTTTACAAAAACATTGATGCCTATATTCACAGAGCTACTGTCAACTCTTCCAAAGACATCAAAGGTTCTTGACCCGTTTGCAGGAACAGGTAAGATACATGAGCTTCCGTTTGACACATATGGCATAGAGATAGAACCCGAATGGGCGGCTATGCATCCAAAGACAATCTGCGGCGATTCAACAAAGATGAAGTTCTCTTCAGGCTTCTTTGATGCTATTTGCACTTCACCAACCTACGGCAACCGTATGGCAGACCACCATGAAGCCAAAGACACATCAAAGAGAAATACATACACCCATGTTCTTGGTAGGAAACTCACCGAAAACAATACGGGCGCTATGCAGTGGGGCGATGACTACAAGCGTTTACATGAAGATGTTTACGCTGAATGTTTTAGAGTGTTGAAGCCAAACGGTATAATAATCATCAATATGAAAAACCATATACGCAGTGGCGTTGAAATTGATGTCAACAAGTGGCATATTGAAAGTCTTGTAAAGCTCGGGTTCGACCTTGAGAAGATGGTCACGGTTCCGCTCAAGGGCAATGGATTTGGTGCCAACGGAAAAGTGAGAACGGGTGTAGAATACATCAACATGTTTAGGAAGCCAATATGATAAAATCTCTCTCCGACTCTCAACTCCAGATAATCAAAGACATTCAGAGTCTCTACACTGGCAACATCCAATGCGATGTCACCTTCTCAAAGGGAGCCTTCTGGAAGGGCTTAGAAGAGCCTACAATCAAGTTTGATGTCTGCCCCCACCCAAAGCGTCCAGATGTCCTCCAAGCCGATTGTAGGCACCTTCCTATGCCAGAGAACACCCTTGAGTCGATGATGTACGATCCACCTTTCATCGTAGCTCACGGAAAGGGTTCCGTTATAGGGAATCGTTTCTCGTCATATAAAAGTATGAAGGAGCTTTGGAAGTTCTATGATGACTCGCTCAAGGAGTTTGGCAGAGTCATCAAGAAGAAGGGCTACCTTATCGTCAAGTGTCAAGATATTGTCTCGGGCGGAAAGAACCACCTGTCGCATGTTTTTATCTGCAACAAGGCAGCGGAATGCGGCTTTGAGAACATTGATTTGTTCATTCTCACCGCTAAACACCGCATGACAACACATAATACAACCATACAGAAACACGCAAGAAAATACCACTCATATTTCCTTGTATTCCAGAAAAAGTGAGAACCTATTTATAACAACATATAGCGTATGGCGTAGTATTTATACGCTATACATTGTGGTGTTTGACAGATTACCCATTGATAAATACCACTACCAACTAAAATAAGATGATATGAAAAACTCTATGTCAATAAATATGTTACAACAATATTTTTCTCGTATAAATACATATAGGAGAATAGTATGAGAAAAATAGAAATAGGCGAAAGATACAATAACTTTACTGTACTAAAACAAGTAGAAAGTAAGAATAATAGAAAGATGTGGTTATGCAAATGTGTCTGTGGAAATGAACATCCGGTAAGCGGAACCTATTTGATAAATGGGCAAACGAAGTCGTGCGGATGTGTCAATAAAAATATTGGATCTAATAAAAGTAAGAATATATCGGGAGAGCGGTTTGGTAAGTTGGTGGCTGTCTCGCAAATGGGGGCTAAGTCGTTCGGCAAAAAAGGAAGACAGATGATGTGGTTGTGTAAGTGTGATTGTGGTGGAGAAAAGGTATGCCCAACATCAAAACTCATCAACGGAACTTATAAAGATTGTGGATGTTTTTATAAAAGTTCGGCAAACAATCACCACAATTGGAAGGGGTATGGCGAAATTTCTCTTTCTCTGTGGAACTCTATAAAAAGTGGAGCAAAAAGTCGCGGCTTTGATTTTAGTATAGATATAGAGTATGTTTGGAATTTATACATAGAGCAGAGTAAAAAATGTGCTTATTCCGGCGTAGATATATACTTCTCAAACAATATAAACCATCATAGGGGAAATGCATCCCTTGATAGAATAGATAGTAGTAAAGGATATATAAAAGGAAATGTTCAGTGGATTCATAAAGACATCAATAAGATGAAAAATGATTTTACTGAGGATATATTTTTGATGTATTGTAAAAAAATAACAGAGACTAAAATAACAGCAGGAGAACAATAAGATGTCTATACGCGCCCTCATGGAATACACACGTTACGCTAAATACAGCCGTTTCGTACCGGAACTCAAAAGAAGAGAAACGTGGGACGAACAGGTTGACAGAGTATTCGAGATGCATGAAAAGAAGTATGCGGATAAGATTGAATCCATAAGAGAAGATTTTGAGTTTGCAAAGCAGATGGTAAAGCGTAAGCGTGTTCTCGGCTCGCAGAGAGCCTTGCAGTTTGGTGGTAAGCCAATCCTTGACAAGAATGCGAAGCTCTATAACTGTACCGTAAGTTATGTTGATCGCCCTCGTTTCTTCCAAGAGTGCATGTATCTACTTCTTTGTGGTTGTGGAACCGGCTTTTCCGTCCAGACGCACCATGTAGCCAAGTTGAGCGACATTGCAACCAGAACCAAGGCTGAGAAGACATATGTTGTTCCTGACTCCATTGAGGGCTGGGCTGACGCTATTGGTGTTCTCGTCTCTTCATACTTCACAGGCGAAGTTCCTTTCCCCGACTATCAAGGGCATAAGGTAAAGTTCGACTTCAGCAAGATTCGTCCAGCAGGCGCTCCCCTTTCATGGGGTGGCAAGGCTCCAGGCGCTAAGGGCTTGACACAATCCATTGAGAAGATGGCAAGTGTTTTTGATGTAACCCTTGCAACCGGATCGAAGCGTCTTCGCTCCATCGACGCATACGATCTTATCATGCACGCATCCGATGCGGTGCTTAGTGGTGGTATTCGCCGCAGCGCAACCATTTGCATATTCTCGGCTAATGACACCGAAATGGTAAATGCTAAGACTGGTGACTGGTTCATCAAGAACCCGCAGCGTGGACGCTCCAACAACTCGGCTCTGCTCATTCGTGAGAAGACTTCCCGTGAAGACTTCGAGAAGCTGATGAAGTCGGTGCGTGAATTCGGTGAGCCTGGATTTATTTGGAGTGACAACGAAGAAGCTCTGTATAATCCATGCGTAGAAATCGGCATGCGTGCCTATGACGAGAAGGGCAACTCTGGCTGGCAGTTCTGCAACCTCTGTGAAATCAACATGAAGAAGTGCAAGACGGAAGAGGAATTCCTCAATGTCTGCCGTGCAGCCGCTATTCTCGGAACCATGCAGGCTGGTTACGATAAGTTTGATTATCTTGGTCCAGTCACCGAAGCCATCGTTCGTCGTGAAGCCCTTCTCGGCTGCTCTATGACAGGCATGATGGATTCGCCAGAAATAGCTTTCGATCCAGCCATTCAGAAGAAGGGCGCAAAGCTTATTCTCAAGGTGAACGAAGAGATAGCCGCCAAGCTCGGTGTCAACAAGTGTGCAAGAGCTACCTGTGTCAAGCCTGCTGGAAGCACAAGCTGCTTGCTCGGCTCGGCAAGTGGAATCCACCCACACCACGCTCGTCGCTACTTCCGCCGTGTTCAGGCTAATGTCAATGAAACTCCACTCAAGTATTTCCAGGCTCACAATCCAAGAGCCGTTGAGAAGTCTGTGTGGAGCGCAACTGGAACTGACATGTCAATCGTATTCCTATGCGAAGTTCCCGAAGGAGCCAAGCTCAAGAATCAGATGAACGCTGTCGAGCTTCTTGAGCATGTGCGTCTCACCCAGCAGAATTGGGTTGAGTATGGCACCCGTGATGATGCGGTAGTCGCTTCATGGCTCCGTCACAATGTTTCCAACACCATCACCGTTCGTGATGATGAATGGGATGATGTAACCAAGTTCATTTACAACAACCGCAAGTGGTTCGCAGGAATCTCCTTGCTGCCTATGTCGGGCGACTTGGATTACCCGCAGGCTCCGTTCTGCTGCGTCTTGGAGCCAAAAGAAATAATGGCTCAGTATGGCGAGGGGGCTTTGTTTGCTTCGGGGCTTATCGTTGACGGCTTGAAGGCTTTCGATGATAACCTATGGGCAGCGTGTGACTCGGCTCTCGGCATAGGTGAGAAGCTTGAGTTGACAGACGAGCAAAAGAAGCTAACCAACGGCAAGCTGAAGGCAGTTGTTGACAAGCTCACCATCAAGGAAGATTGGGTACGCCGCTTCCAGCAGTTCGCAGATAGATACTGCGGTGGGGATAAGCGTAGATGCTCACACCTTCTCAAGCATGTCACCAACTATAAGCTGTGGGTTGACTTGAAGCGTGAGTACCAAGAGGTTGATTGGAGTCTATGCATGGAAGATGACTTCAAGATTGATGTAACTACAATAGCTGGAGCAGCTTGCAGCGGTCCAAACGGCTGCGAGATGAAGTGAGTGATACAGTGGGGTGGGCTACCAACTCACCCCATTGACATTACTAAAAAGCTGTTATACTAAACCTCAGAAGAAAGAAAAAGTAAGTGGTCGTGTGAACCGCTTATAAATACCTATAACAAGGATTCAGATTTCAATGACTACATGCACCTATAATAAGATAGCAAATAAAGGATGTGCCGAAGGTACAATCCTCGGGGGTGCGGTGTAACAAAGGTTCTCAAACCTAAGATTCACCGAAACCCCTGGCTAAAACCAGGGGTTTCTTCTTTTACAACTTTATATAAGTAGTTTGATGTTTCTTCTTTTACAACTTTATATAAGTAGTTTGATTATGCCGGTGTCGTATAACGGAAATACGAAACATTGCCAATGTTTAGATAGGGTTTCGACTACCCTCACTGGCTCCATATGTTCCTATCGTCTAACGGTTTAGGACAGTAGACCCTCAATCTACTAATAGCGGTTCGAATCCGCTTAGGAACACCAAACGGTGACTCACACACCATAAACGCTAAGGCGAAGTGAGGGATTGAAAGATAGAAAATGGGATTATACTTATCCCTGTCAGCAACGATGAGCGAGCCATAAGACTCCGTGAAAGACACGGCAGGCAGACCTAAGTAGTAGTTGACACGATTGACAACTTTATATAAGTAGCTTGAATTATGGGTGGTTCGGGTAGCGGCAATCTCAAAGCACTGTAAATGCTTCGCTCAAAAGGCTTCGCTGGTTCGAGTCCAGCACCACCCACCAATTATGGTTCCGTCAGTAATGACATAAAACTCACGAACGAGGATAGGTCGCTCTTATCAGATTCGGGAGGAATCCTTCGACGAGGATAGGTCGCTCTTATCAGATTCGGGAGGAATCCTTCGCCTAAAGCGGAGGGGAATCGCCATGCGTAGGTTTGTAGGCACGCTTCCAATAAAGAAAGCAACCTTCACCATGCGTCCGTGCGTTGAGTGGCTGAAAACCTCCGACTCTTAATCGGAATGAGTTTATCTCACATCGTAGGTTCGAATCCTACCGGACGCACCATCAAAGGTTTTTCAAGTTTACCTATAAACTTGTGCATGCATCCGTGCGTTGAGTGGCTGAAAACCCCCGCCTTTTAAGCGGACGAGACTTGTTCTCCATCGTAGGTTCGAATCCTACCGGATGCACCAGACGCAGTTGACGGTACAACAAGAGGAAATAAACCGTATTGGCATTTCACTGGCTTCGGTCTGCCCAGCGGAGTGTCACGCTACCATAGGTAGAAACTAATAAAGACCGATAGGTAAGGATGTAGTCAGCATAGACTACTGCGAAAGCGGTTCATCCGATGCCGAAATTTCATGCTGATAAGGTGCTGCAAGCGTTCGTCCTTTGCGCCAGCATACCCGACAATAAAGGACTTTATGGGAACAGGACAGTAAGGAATCCACGGGGATTCACCGGATTGTAAACCCGGACCCTTCGGGGCACAAGGTTCGACTCCTTCCGTTCCCACCAAAATGCGTGTCTCGTACATCAGAGGGTTTCTGGTGGGTGTCTGCAAAACACATAGAGTTTGGGGTTCGACTCCCCCACGCATTTCCATATGCCTGCGTAGTATAGTGTTATTACAACGCCTTTGTATCGCGAAAACGGGGGTTAGATTCCCTCCGTAGGCTCCAAATATTTCTGTCTCCCAACCACTTGTTAGTATAAATACTGGTAGGGAGATACATATGACTACATGCTTACATTGTGGAAAAGAACTTGTAATACATAAAGACAAAAATAAAAAGTTTTGTAACAATAAATGTCAGCAAGATTATCAATATGAACAAAAAGTAAAGTTATGGAAAGATGGAAGGCTAAAGGAAACCAGCGGTGATTATCAAATAGCAAGAACTATTCGCCGGTATCTTTTTGAAAAACATGGTAATAAATGTTGTGAATGTGGTTGGGATAAAATAAACCCGATAACTGGTAAATGCCCGTTAGAAGTTGAACATATAGATGGAAACCATGAAAATAATAAAGAAGAAAACTTAACTCTTCTTTGTCCAAATTGTCATTCATTGACTCCTACCTATAAAGCATTGAATAGAGGAAAGGGTAGAAATCAAAGGATGAAAAGGTATAAAGAAGGAAAAACATTTTAGAATGCTGCTTTAGCTCAGTTGGTAGAGCAATAGTTTTGGTTGACTGAAATCAACTTCCAGTAAACTATAGGTCGTCTGTTCAAGTCAGACAAGCAGCACCAGTGTCTCTTTGTTTCTCACCTTGCATACAGGAGCATCCCTCAAGATGACTCAAACATGGTGTTGTTTCCTTTCGACATTATCAAAGAAAAGAAACAGGTATAGGCGGTTAGTATACTAGGTGTTTACATTCGTCTGTTAAACGAAAGAAGGTGGTTCGAATCCACCGCTGCCTGCCAAGCATTGAAGAGTACCCGAGTGGTAGCAGGGGTCTGACTGTTAATCAGAAAGCAGAAATGCTCGCCGTAGGTTCGAATCCTACCTCTTCAGCCAAAACAAAGCTGGATAAACAATCCGCCCTGCCAACCTTCACCTGTCCTCGTAGGGGATAGTAAACTTCTCTCCAGCATCCGAAAGGATTTGAGGGGTTAGTAAAGGTAAAAGACCTTCCGTAGTAGCCGAGCGTGTCGGCGGCGGAGCACCATTTCAACGGATACGATGAATCCGACAGCCGCAATGGGCTGTGAAAATTAGTTGCTGGGTATAGAAGTATCTACTCAGCGGCAACCAACGAGCCATCACCGAGAACTTTAGCTGAGAGGCAAAGCGTTTCACTCATAAAAAGAAACCAGCTTCACCATTTTTGGATTACTGTGATATAATGGGTATAAATACTTTGTAGCAAAGGAGATTTACCCACATGACAGAAAATCATAGAAAGCTAGTTGAAGCAAATTGTATTCATTGTAATAAAATAATACTAACCAGACCGGATAGAGTAAAAAAGTTTTGCTCAAAACTATGTAAAAAAATACATAGAAATGTTGAAGTGAAATGCACCAATTGTGGTAAATTAACTCTAAAGAAAAAATCGGCTCTTGCCAATTCAAAACATGAAATATATTTTTGTAGTAGAGAGTGTAAAGATTTCGCTCAAAGTATCAAGGGTGGTTGTGAGATAATAAGACCTTCTCACTATGGAAATGGTGGTTTACATTTTTACAAAAGCCTAATAAATAAAACTGACAATCCTAAATGTTGCGATTGTGGTGAAACAAAAAGATATACATTATGTGTTCATCATATAGATAGTGATCGTGAAAATAATTCAGTAGATAATTTAGAAATAGTTTGTGCAAATTGTCACATGAAAAGACATCTAAAACTTATAGATGGTGAGTGGCAATATGGCGCAAAGTATCTTACACCAAGAGAAGATTTAAAAATCATATAATGGGGGCACATGTACCTCGCAGGCGAACCGCACTTGCAATGCAGTTGTGATGGGTTGAATCCCCATTGTCTCCACCATTTTTCAGTAGAAGCAAATCGTAAGGTACGGCATACATAAACAAATAAGGGTATGCTGGGAGCGGCGACACCAAGCCAGGGTCTATGCAATAGGCAACACTACATTCAATATAGTAGTTGTGTAAATAAAAACACTAAAGTCACTTTACGGTGGGAAGCCTTAGTGGGTGTGGAGAAAATCTCCTTTATTGAGCCTAAAAACTCTAAGCCCTATGGTTGTACTTTGTCGTGACGAGGGTAATCCCATAGGGGAATATCCCAAGTTTAGGCTTCGAACAGCGGTGTCCACGCGACCAACCCGGCTGACTGAAAACCATTTAGGTGTGTAGTATGTGTCGTATAAATGTGTTTGGCGATGCTCAGTCGTTTCATCCTGCTTGTTTGGATGGGCGGCACCACAATGGACACAGCGATGTAAACCAAACACTGCGCCAGTAAGTACGCAGGGCTACCAGCCCTCGAAGAGTAGAGTATGTGCGCCTCTATCGCTTACGCTTCGGGGTTTGTTCCCGAAAGTCACACCCAAACCCATTTTTGTTTACCATGTGTGTCGTATAATGTTCTGTGCGAAGTCCGGCGAAATGACCATCACGGCTCCTGTGAGTCGATAAAGGGTGGTCATCTACCCTCAAAATGTAATAAAGACACAGTAAGCATAGAACAGCGCAGCCAGTACAGCGGTACTTTTAATTCCGTAGGAGTAGAGTATGTGCGCCTCTATCACAAGGCATGGTAAACAAAAACATTCATGTGGTGGTCGTAATAATGAAACGAAGTAAAGACTGTTATCTAAGTAAGTCTTGAAGAAACCGTTTCGTGGAAGTTACAATACGCGGCAATGCAATCGCTGAGATGCTGGTTCGAGTCCAGCCCACCACTCCATTACAGTGTATCACACGCCTGTCAACTTGACTGGCATGGTGGGAAAAATAAGTATTGATAAATAAAAATACCCTCTACAATAGAGGCATGAGCAACGAAAGAAGCTCGGTTGACAAATATATATGAGTAGCTTGAATATGGGTTGCAAGCATTAGGGCTGATGCAATGGTCTTTTAAACCATGGAAGTAGGATCGACCCCTACGCGACTCACCATAAGAGATTACAGGACAACTCTCTATAAACACTGTACCATTTAGCGAATACAGAAATCAGTTTCGGGTACTAGACATAAATCCGTCAACAAAAACAACCAATCACGCGCCTAGTGTTCGCCGGTTGTGGACGGTGGTCTTATAAACCATTCTGAGGGTGTTCAACTCACCATAGGCGTACCATTTTGTAATCGTTGAAGAAGAGGATAGCGCAACTCATAGAACCTTCGGGGGAGAGTTGCCGTATCAATGCGATTCCTTCATTCAACCGTGTTCTCCAGCGGAACCCGATAACATTGATACGAGTTGCATCTGGATATACAACTCACATGCACCCATCGTCTAACCCGGCTCAGGACAGGAGACTTTCATTCTCCCGATTGGGGTTCAAATCCCCATGGGTGTACCATATGACGAAGTTTGTTGGTTTGATACTCAGAGCTAATTAGATAGCGAAACCAACATCATGCTCTATTAGAACAGTGGCTAGTTCATTCGGCTTTCAACCGAAAGAAGAGGGATCGAAACCCTTATAGAGTACCAAGTGTAAACGCATAAACCCTATCTGGCGGTAGGTGGCACGCATCGCGGGGTGGAGAAGTGGTAACTCGCTTGGCTCATAACCAAGAGAACGCAGGTTCAAATCCTGCCCCCGCAACCATACAAGTCGAGACACATGTCTCGCAAATTTGCGCGGTGGTGTAACGGTAGCATAATAGCCTCATAAGCTTTTGATCAGGGTTCAAATCCTTGCTGCGCTCCCATTGAGTCTTCTTTCATAACGAGGGTAGTAGTCTCGTTGTAGTTTCTTTGACTGAAAAAGAAACGCTATACTAACATCTGGTGCCGGGAAAGTGAATGTGGCGTGAGCCAACCTTTGCCGAGATTCACCACCTTTTATCCCTCCAGCCTCTTCACAATGCAGAAACGGAGACTTGAAAAAACAAGTATCGCTCATAGGGAACGATGAGTGTGGGAGCCTTTTATGCGTCAATAGCTCAGTTGGTAGAGCGGAACTTTTCCAAAGTTCGGGTCGCAGGTTCAAATCCTGTTTGACGCTCCATTTAAAATAGTTCAATAGTCAAGTATCGAACTAATATAAATATATGGTATAATATATTTATGTTCTATACCATCTACAAGATAACAAACCGAGTAAACAACAAGATTTATGTCGGCAAACATCAAACCGAAACCCTTGACGATTGTTATATGGGTTCTGGAACTCTTTTACTTAGAGCGATAGAGAAGTATGGTATTGATAAGTTTGATAAAGAAATACTATATGTATTTGACAATGAAGAACAAATGAATAATATGGAAAAAGAAATTGTCAACGAAGAGTTTTTACTAAGGGAAGATGTTTATAACTTGAAGGTTGGTGGTGACGGTGGGTTTGGATATATAAACTCAAAAGATACCACCGAGACTACGAAAAAAGGGAGAATAGAATGTGATAAAATAATGTTGAGTAAGTATGGAGATGATTGGAGACAAATCTTAGGGAAAAAAGCTGGCAATGCTTCGTGGGATAAACGAAAAAAGACTGGCAATATCCTTATAGGAAATCCATACTCATTCTTAGGTAAAAGACACACTGATGGAGCTAAAAAAATAATAGGGCAAAAAAATTCTATACATCAATCCGGAAATAAAAATTCTATGTACGGAATGATGTGGATTTATAATTTAGAAACTTTAGAAAGTAAAAGGATTGGTAATAGAGAAGAAATACCTATTGGTTGGGTTAAAGGAAGAAAAATAAAAAAATAAGATGCAGCAGTAACTCAGAGGCTAGAGTGCGACTTTTCCAAAGTCGATGTCGAGATTTCGAAATTCTCCTGCTGCACCAGTTTCGGTTGAATATGTGGATGGGTGCCACCCTAAAAAGTCGCTTTCAACCAACCCCCTAGAAATAGGAAGTATTCACATTATTCATTGTGCTATTAGGTTCTCTTTATCCTAAGAAACAAAAAAGAATATGTAGAGCAGTAGCATTAAGTAATGCACCCGTTGTTTATACGGGACTAAGTTGGTTCAATCCCAACCCTCTGCACCAGCCAGCCCCTTGAAAAAGGGCTACTTGTGATACTACAAGGAACAGTAAGGGGATTCTGCACAGGGTTATGAGGTATCGCCAGCACCTATAGCTGGTACGAGCCGAGTAATGTTCTGTGAGTGAAAACGCAAGGGCAGAACAGCCTGACCAGTCATTCATCTGGCAAACGGACCCAAAGTATCAAAACCATCGACGCACGATGATGAGAACAAACCTACGAGTTTTTCAGTAGTCACGAAGGATACAGATCGTATCAACTGAGTGATGAAAGGGCAGAGAAAAACTAAGCGACCTTCAAAGTAGAGTCTCCCGAGTTTCGTGCGGGTCGGATCAAACGGGATTCGGTTGAGGCTCCGCTTCTTTTTCCAACCGTGGAGGATCCCGAAGTATCGGAAATTCGAGACATGAATACACGGATACCATGTCATCTTATGTCAACCACAGCACAGAGAGTGCCACACTTCTTATAAAGAACTAAGAAAGTGTCGTAAAGGGGGTTGACACATGCTCCCCTAGCTCATCTGGATAGAGCAAATGTTTTCTAAACATTAGGTAGAAGGTTCGAGTCCTTCGGGGAGCGCCATTTACATTGCCTCTTAGCTCAGTGGTAGAGCGATTGACTGTTAATCAATTGGTCCGGGGTTCGAATCCCTGAGAGGCAGCCAACCAAAAACCCTATGATGACGAGTTGTAAGTCATAGGTCGTTTATTACCATTCGCTTTAAGTAGCAGCGGCTCGCAAGAGTGGTGATGGTAATAGGTGTTATTGCCGCGAGCATCCCGCGAACAACTCTTAGGGAAGCTCCAAGTAGAAATGAACCGAGTCCAGTTGCATTCTACTTGACCTATACTGTGTATAGACGGAAATACGATTGGACCGCGAAAAGTTGGATGAAGAACGGGGACTTCACCAACCGCATAGATTTCTCCCTACCGTGGGGAGTCTAAAACATTCCCCACACATGCCCGAGTAAGCTAATGAATAGACTGACTCTTTCCTAAAGAGTATATCTTGGTTTGATTCCAAGCTTGGGTGCCATATGCCGTGTATACCACATTGGCAGAAATAGAGCAGATATCCGAATGCTGCTCAGAAGTGGGTAGCCTGTCCCAAACGACAAAACAGGGCATCGTGATTCCAGTTACCTGCGGTACAGCGGGGCATATCATGACTGGTGGATGTTGACTAATACTATATAAGGCGAAAGACAATATAAAGTCTTAGTGTGCGTACCAAACACTGCATTATGCTGGATATGAACAATGGCTGTTCGGCGCTCTCATAAGGCGCTTCCAGAAGGTTCGATTCCTTCATCCAGCACCATTTACTGTAGGGTAGTTCAGCGGCAGATCAAATCTGAGAGGAAGCGAGAAATTGCTTCTAGGTCGCAAATAGTGACCGTTCGAGGATTGCGCGGGTAAAACGGGCTTTGCTCGGGTTCGACTCCCCCTCTTATAGTAATCCTCTTGTGGAGTTAGTATTCTCCTACAGATAAAAATACATTATGGGGGTTTGGTGATAATGGTAGCACTCGTGCTTTGCAAGCATGAAGCAAGAGTTCGATTCTCTTAACCTCCACCATTCAATTACGGGTTTGTGGGTTTAGATTTCCAGGCAGGCAAAGAAAACCCTCATGTTGCTTATGTCCAAGGGCGGCTCCTTGGGAGGGGCGGAATCCCCGAATGTTGGTTCGACTCCAACCGTAAGCCCGGAGCCTCGTACTCGTCACTCTGGCAACGACGAGCCTTTTATGCTGTCATCGGATAATGGTATTCCGTCTGTTTCGTAATCAGAATATAGAGGTTCGATTCCTCTTGACAGCACCAAACTAATCAAGCTACTTATGTCAAACCACCAACGGTTCCTATACTTTTCTTCTTTTGTTTCTTTATTTCTTTTACTTGATACCCGTATAAGAAATGACCATTCTTGAGATATATTATAGCTCTATCACTTTGAATAACATCAAGAGTCAGTTTATCAACAGGTTCCCCGTCTCTGTCACCCCTCTTGATCTTCTCCATACCAACTATTTTTTGAGCGCCGAAGTTATCACTTATAACAGTGTCACCAATTTCAACTGTTTGTGAGTTATCAAACATATAATCACCAACGGTATCAAACACATCTCCCAAACCTTCGTTCATTTTACTCTTCAGATAGTAAGATTTGAAACCCATAGACGCCTCCTACCATATTTATAAAAAACACCCCTATTGCATAATTCAGAAAACTGACATAATAGAAACATAACCAAAAGGAAAACATCATGGCTCAAGTTCGCATTCGTAAGGCACTCCAGATCAAGAACCGTCTCGCTGGGGAAATCGCCAATCTCAACAAGCTCATTCAGAACAACAACTCTCATCGTGAGGGTGTGACTCAGTTCGATGTGAAGAAGCTGCTTGTTGACCGCTCCAACACAGTTGCAAAGCTGGTTGCCGTGAAGTCATCTCTCGCTACTGCTAATGTTGCAATTTATGGGAAGCTTACTGTTCTTGCAGAACTCAAGGATGAGATTAAGTTCCTTCGTGGATTGAACACCAACTCGGGTGAGGATGAAGTTGGCTACGGCGAGCGTGCTAAGACCGTCAAGGTTGTTGCTGAAGTAACGGCAGCCGATGTTGAACTTGCAGTCACCCACTTGACACTTGAGATTGAAAAGCTCCAAGATGAAGTTGACTACTTCAACTCCACTGTCGAAATCACCATTCCAGATTGAAAGGGGAGTACCAGGGTAGAGGATCAGAGAAGCTTCGGTAACGCGCCCTAAAAAGGCAATTATGGCGGCTGGGAAACTAGCCACTTATACCGGTAAAGATAATGAACGATTCTTCGGAATCAGAAAACTAAACATTCTGTTCATAAAGATTCACAAGTCATTACTCTTATATCAAAGCTCTTCAAACCGATTCTTCAAAGAACCTCTACCCTGCGAAACCCGCTCTGTCTCACACACTTCCAACCCCTCCAAAAAAAGATTATTGAGATAATCAAAAAACCTGTTATAAATAACATTAGAGAAAAACAATGAACACCTTATCCACCCAATCATGGCATCAGTCACAGCCCAGCGTATCGCGCTTGGATAGACTCGTTCCATTTATTGACAACGGGGGTTCAGGTTTCTAAAAGGATAAAATCCTAAAAGACACCGAAACCCCCTGGCGAAAACCAGGGGGTTTCTTTTTGACAAGTTTATATTGTAGATTATGTTTGGGGCGGCTTCCGCCCCATCATGGAAGGTAGAACCGATGTGGTATCGGAATTCTTTGCTAAAGAAATTGTTCCCTTTATTGGGAATGGAGTTCGATTCTCCCACTTTCCGCCACAAAAAGCTTGAGGATTGCTATAAACCTATTGGAATCTTCGTCATGCTGCTTTCGGATAGTGGTATTCCGCTTGCTTGGTATGCAAGATACGCTAGTTCGATTCTAGCAAGCAGCACCATTTTGGGTGATTAGTACAATGGTAGAACATCTCTTTGACGTAGAGAAAACGGGGGTTCGATTCCCTCATTACCCACCAAAACGATATGCGAAACTGCGCTGGTGCAAGACCTGGGCTTGAGCTATAAACGCTCACGGAGTATGCCGCCTAAAACGGATGTTACGAGGAAGGCTGCCTTGGTTATTCAGAGGGGTTCGATTCCCGGGGATGACATACATATCGTGTATGGAACAGAGAAGCATAGGGGATATGCGTTCGCCTGGAAAGCGAAAGGTCGCCTCACGGTGGCAGAGTTTCGATTACTCCTTGTTCCGCCATATTGACAATGAAAAATACGAGTTATAATACTTGTATGAGCGATTATGAGAAACAACTTGAAGAAGCTAACGAGAAGCTGAAAGGCGAGATAGAAGCTCTTCAAAAAGAAAAAGATGAGGTTGAAGAGAAGTGGAGAACCCACGAAATCTTCGATGACAGTGAGTTGTGGTCGCTCGACTATACGATGTCTTGCTTCATCTTGCCAAGACTCAAGAAACTCAAAGACACTAAGAGTGGATATCCAAGTGAATTGGAATCTCATGAAGAGTGGGCAGCTATCATGCAGAAGATGATAGATGGGTTTCAAGCGATAGTTGACGATGAAAGATACCCCGCAGGAAGCATGAAACAGAAAGAAACAATAGAGGCTGGGCTGAAGTTGTTTGCCGAGTATTTCCAAAACCTGTGGGATTGATGGTTATGGATAGGTGGCAGAGTGGTCTATTGCGCTGGTCTTGAAAACCAGAGGGGGCGAAAGTCCTCCGGGGGTTCGAATCCCTCCTTATCCGCCAGATTTATGTTGACATGTCTTCGGAAGATAGTACCAGTCTCTTCCCCGCTTTTGCCAGTGGCTTGCGAGTTGATACGAAAAAATCAACGGACCTTACTGGATGTCAATGTATGGAAGCACGGGAACATGGTGTTCAAGCTGCCTCGAAAGCAGTCCTGGGGGCTTGCTCCCAACCGTTCGATTCGGTGTGCTTCCGCCAAGTCTTAGTGAGTGATACACCTTTCCTTATAAGGTGTTCGCCCTCTTGTATCCTACAGGAAGGCGCTATGATATGCGTATGAGAAAGAGATACGAGCCATAAGACTCCGTGCTAAAGACACGGCAGGCAGACCATCGAAGCCTCATACTTTGAAAACTATATACTGTAGATATGTTCATGGGCGATTAGTACATTGGTAGTACATCGGTTTTACATTCCGAAGAAAAAAGTTCGATTCTTTTATTGCCTACCATACACGGTCTTAAAATAAACTTGAGGATAGTTGACCGAAACCTCTACATGCCCCGATCATCTAACGGAAGGATACTTCGCTACGAACGAAGCAATCGCAGGTTCAAATCCTCGTTGGGGTGCCAAAGAGTTAGTTGCTTGTAAAATACTCAAATCCCCCGCATGCAGGGGACAGCCGATGAACAAGCGTTTCATGCCCGCGTATGCCGCCTGCCTTCTAAGCAGGAGAAAGCTAACTGGACACATGTAGGTTCAACTCCTACCGCGGGTGCCATTTTATGCGGGTGTATAACCTCCGTCTGATAAGCGGTAGAAAGTTTAATTGGTAGCATGTAGGTTCAACTCCTATCACCCGCACCATTTTAAATCGAACCAAATATAAATACTATGATATAATATATCATGGAGGTTCGATATGAGTTACGAAGACATAAAGAAGTATAGGAGAAGGTTCAAGGAAAAGATTGTAATGTTAATGGGTGGAAAATGTATGTGTTGTGGATATAGCAAGTGTATAAAGGCTATGGATTTACATCATGTTGATCCAACAAAGAAAGAATTTACTATCAGTCAAATGATCATCCTTAACTGGAAGCGTATCTTTAAAGAATGTCAAAAATGTGTTTTAGTATGTTCTAACTGTCATCGGGAGATACATGATAATGTAACACAATGCCCAGAAATGGTTGATATTAAATACGAATCACTGGCTCCAGATAGAAGAATAGATTGGGAATCACTTAACTTAGATAAAGACGCCATGACACTTAATGTTAAAGAACTCTCTAAAAAATACGGAATCAGTAGAACGGCAATACATAAAAAGTGTAAAGAAAGTAATATAAAACTTAAGGAAATTATACGCCCGTCAAAGTTTATAGTAGATTATGAGAAGTTGAAAAAACTTGTTACCGAAATGCCGTTTACAAAAATAGGTGATATGTATGGAGTTTCTGATAACGCAATTCGTAAAAGGTGTAAAGTTTTGGGAATAAAAATACCTAGATTTGGAAGAGGGTATTGGACTAAGAATAAACAATGATATAATGAAATCATAACGGCGCATAGGTCAGTCTGGTAGACCGCTTGCTTGGTGAACTAATATTCACTTCCATGGGAGCAAGAAGTCGCAAGTTCGAATCTTGCTGCGCCGACTCTCACCTAGAAATAGGTTGTTATTACCGTCGTTTAGTAACTGTAAAAAACCTTCCGAAATGAAGGTAAACGGCATTTCATCAGGCTGTGGGATAATGGTAGTCCACTCGTTTTGGAAGCGAGGAAAAGTTGGTTCGATTCCAACCAGTCTGATTCTTTCAATGGGGATGAAACGCCCCAGCCCATCACAAGCCTCTTTACAATGCTCAACCCGTGATGTCGTGGTCCTTTCGTATAGTGGTTTATTACATCTCCCTGTCACGGAGGAAATGCGAGTTCGATTCTCGCAAGGATCGCCATTCAGTTTCAAGGTTATACCCCCATCATATAAAGGCTATTATGATAGATTGTCGATCTATTCATGCGGTTTCGAAATCCGCTGGGGGTGCCAAAAATAAATAGTCATGGAGGTATTCATATGGAATCATTCATGATGATATGTTCAATAGCAGCAAGCGTAACTGCTATTATCGTAAACGCTTACACAATCTTCACGATTCGTAAGCACCTTGGTAAGTTAGCCAAGGAAGGATATGAGAAGGTTGAGGATAAGATAAAAAAGATTCTATAACATGGGTTGTTGGTGTAAGTGGTCTACACGCTCGCCTGAAGAGCAAGAGAATACGGTTCGATTCCGTGACAACCCACCATGCAAAGGAAGTATGTCTTGCTAAAAACCCCAATGGGGGTATTAGTGTAAAGGTTAGCACGCCCCCATCAAAGGGGCAGTTCGGGTTCGATTCCCGTTTTGAGGTTTACCTCACAAGGCAAAATGAGTAGGGAGGCGACGGCTGAACGAATACTTCCGTAAGTGGATGATTGCTCGCCACTATAAAAGACTAAGAAGCTTTGGTTCTCAGATTGCCGAATACCTTAAAGTCGGCGCATTGGGGGTTCGTCTAATGGTAGGACGAGAGACTTTGCAAGACAAAGGAATCATATGGTTCAACTCCATAGTCTTGCGCCAGGATCTCTCTGTGGGGGTTCGAATCCCTCACCCCCAACCATTTTCGGTTACATATAAATAATAGTGTATAATATATGTAACAGATAAGGAATAGAATATGTCACAAAGAGCAAAACGAAGCATAATATGGAAAATAACAAAAGAAAATCTTATAAATGTTGTAAAGACATCTAAATCTTTTAGTGAAATACTAAAACACTTCGGTATGATAAACAAAGGTGGAAACTGTATAACTCTCAAAAAAAGATGCGGGGAGGAAAATATAGATATATCACATATACCAATTGGTAATTCTTCTAATAGGGGGAGAAAGTTTATAAAAGACAAGACGCCATTAGAAAAAATATTAGTAGTCGATAGTAACTTTTCAAGAGTTCATCTAAAAAAGAGAATTATTGAAGAAAATATTATAGATTATAAATGTAAAAAATGTGGCAATACTGGAGAATGGCTTGGTGAGAAAATATCCTTACATTTAGAACACATAAATGGAGTTTCTAATGATAATAGATTAGAAAATATATGTTTCTTATGCCCTAACTGTCACAGTCAAACTGAAACTTATGCTGGAAAAAACTTGCCGAGAGTAAAATATAATTGTTCTGAATGTGGAAAAGTAATAACGAAGTGCTGTAAGAGTGGGAAATGTCTCTCATGTTTGGGAAAGAATAAAAGGGTTTTCGATGCTACGAAAGAAACTTTAGAATCTCTAATAGAAACAAAACCTATGACTAAAATTGGCGAGATGTTTGGTGTTTCTGACAATGCTATACGAAAAAGATGCAAAAAATTAGGAATATCTTTATAAAACAATTTTTGTTGATTAGACCGAAACGTAGGCTTAGAAGCAGCCATGGAGAAATCCACATAGGGAAACTTATGCATCTAAGGAGTCCGCACACTATATGGGTTATGAGCGAGCAACCGACTGTGAGTGTTTCGAAATGTTCGCAAGAGCATATTCGAGTGAACCGATAAAAAGGAAGACCAAGAAACGCATTCAGCCAGCGGATTGAACAACTCGTCACATTGTCGCAAGTAAGCGAACCCAACTATGAGGAAAAAGATGCTAACAAAGGCTCGTGGCGTCGAAAGAACCAAAGCATGTTAGAACAAATCCTCTCTTGAAACCGGGAGCAAACTTTACAAAGCGTTATTACCGGCTCAAGTGGGTGTATGGTAAAGAGTAGTCAAACCAGCGGTTTAGCGTAACAGCACATCGGATAAGTCAACAAAAACAATTTCATACAGGTGCGGACTGTGGCGTAAGTCGAGAACCCTCCAAAAGTTCTGCTATTCAGGTTCGATTCCTGACACCTGTGCCAAAGTAAACGTATAACTGGCGTTCTTGAGGGTTCGATTCCCTTCGCAGCCTTAGCGGGTTGTCCTCGGTGGAGGGCTGCATGCACCCAATGATGCAAGGTTCGATTCCGTGATACATTTACCCTTTTATGAGAGAGTGGAGGAAATTAGTATACTCACCGCTATAAACGGCGGCGTCTCTTTGGGTGTACAACCACTGACGGAGTGATATGCTCCGTAGCAGACATGTAGGTTCGAACCCTACCTCTCTCACCATTTTTATTAGAGAAAAGTGCGATACTCGTATAAATACTAATAGGAGTATCGCACAATGACAATATATCTTCTATACAAGATAATCAACAAAGTAAATGGAAAAATTTATATTGGCGCTCATCAAACTGAAAATGTTGACGATGGGTATATGGGATCCGTGAATCTCATACAAAAGGCAATAAAAAAATATGGATTGGAAAACTTTGAGAAGCATATCATAATGTTATTTGATAATCAAAAAGATATGTACGATATGGAATCAATAATAGTAAATGAGGATTTCGTAAAGAGAGATGATGTGTATAATATAAAAGAAGGTGGTATTGGAGGGTGGAAGCATATCCAAATGGATCCAGAGGCAAGTGAATCTCGTAAAAAAAGAGCAGGAGATTTATTCAGAAGGTTACATGTAGAAGGTAAAATAAAGTATGACACTTTTACTGGTAGAAACCATTCGGAGGAATCTAAAATAAAAATAGGAATGGCAAATGCTATAAAACAGAGTGGGGATAAAAATTCTAACTATGGTAAATGCTGGATATACAACGATACAGAGAAGAAGAGTATAAGTGTTCCAAAGAATGAAGTTGATGTGTGGATTACAAAAGGCTGGAAAGTTGGAAGAAAAATAAAGTGGTAACATGGTGGTGTTCGTATAATGGTAGTATTATCGGTCTGTGAATCCGAGGGAGGCGGTTCGATTCCGCTACACCACCCCAATCATGTTGTTTGTATGCTAAGTGGCAAAGCAGGAGGAATAAAACCGGGATGAAAGGTTGAAAACCGCCGAGAATGAATAGTCAACTGGAAACGGGGTAGGAGAATGGCAGTATGCGCTCCTACTGACAAAAATCATTCAGTGAAGGTTCGAGTCCTTCCAACAACACCACTTTCGGATAGAGGCAGAAAAACTCCAGGGTATAAGAATGACACTGATCGTCAAACCCAAACCAAAGGAGGATGTATGCTGATAGAAGAAATAAAGGATCGTAATGACCTTCAAAACATTACCATCGCACAAGACGATGACAACGATTACGAAGAGAGTGGCTACATCGCCGTATGGGATGGGAAGAGAGCCGCAATCGCAAGGTATTCTCACTGCTCTTGTTACGGAACGTGGACATCTTTGAACGGCGGGGACTATAGTAAGACTGGAAACGGTATTACTTGGGACTGGTTCGGATCAAAGCGTCAACTCCTAAGACTGGCTAGAGAGAAGCTTGATCCTCATGCTCCATTCGGAACCCGCAAGGCAGACGAAAAGGATTATGATTATGACCACTTGCTGAATGTGTACCAGCAGATTCTTGAGTGGCATGAAAAGACAAAGAGGGGAAAGAAGTCGTAACTGGTAAGGTGCTTCTGAATCCGTTACACCGAAAACAACGGGCTTTACGGGCAAGTGACGTTATAACGAATGGCACAGTTTGCCGTCTCAAACACGGTCGTTTTGTGGGTTCGAGTCCCACCTTGCCTACCATATGGTGAATAGTAGCATATACATGCGCTCCCTATTTGTGGGAGAATAAATATCGGTAATCAACCCGATCTTCACCGCCAGTGTCTATCACATCATCCTAACCGTGTGTGGGCGAAATAGACTCTAAACAATGCCGTTGCTATTCGCAGCGTAAGTCGGCATAGCGGTGGGACCATTTACGGGGATGTGGCGAAACGGCTGAAACGCGGCGGATTTAAAATCCTCTACAGACTAATGATCACGGTGCAGGTTCGAATCCTGTCATCCCTACCACTTTCACAGAAAGGAAACCATATGAAAAGAGATAGAGCGTTTCGTATAGACCAGAAGGAGAGAGTCATCAAGAACCGTAAGCGGTTGATGAAAGATACAGATTTACAACATCGTAATGAACATCAAGACAATAGGTATAACAAGCGTCATCCATATGACTGCGGTAATCCACAGTGTCTTGTATGTCACAGTGAAAAGGTTTTCGATGAAAAGACTGTTGAAGATTTGAGAGTTGAAGATTCATATAGGGATCAAGTAAGAGATGAGTTCGAGGGCGATTAGCCCTCATATGGAAGGTTGGCTGAGTGGTCGATAGCAGCGAATTACTAATTCGACATGCGGTAAAACGCATCGGGGGTTCGAATCCCTCACCTTCCGCCAAAATAACATAACCCTAACATGGGGTATGTTAGAATGATGTTACATCACTCCAAAAAGATAGTTTGCCATATTGTTAGTTTGCCGTATAAATAACAGTAGGAGATTATTATGGCATTAGGATATACAGACGAAACTTTCGTTATTATTGTTAAAGAATCCTTTTCTATTAGGGAATGTTTGAAAAAGTTAGGATTGAAACATACGGGTGGTAACTATAAAACATTTTACAATAAAGTAAACAATCTAAAGTTAGATACATCGCATTTTACGGGGCAGGCGTATATGACTGGAAAGCCTAACATAAGGTCTAAAAAGAGATTGTTGGTTGATATATTGAAAGATGGTGTGGAATATAAGAGTCACGAATTGAAACTTAGATTGATAAAGGAAGGAATGAGGGATCATAAGTGTGAAGTATGTGGGAATACTGAATGGATGGGTAAAAGCATACCATTAGAATTGGATCATATAAATGGTGTTCATACTGACAACCGTATAGAAAATCTTCGCATACTATGTCCGAATTGTCACGCTCAAACGGAAACATACTGTTCAAAAAATATAAAGAAAGAAAAAATGACGAGTGAGCAGAAAAAAATAAATGATAGTAAAAGAAGAATGAAATTTGTTTGTGTGGATTGTGGTGGACCGTGTACTAAGACTAAACATGGTATATGTAAAAAGTGTACTCTAAAAAAATACAAAAAGGTTACGGGGGTGTGATGTAATGGCAGCCATGCAACGCTTAGAACGTTGTGAGAGAAATCTCGTGCAGGTTCAAGTCCTGTCGCCCCTACCAGTTTCTTGTTGAGTTACCATCTGCGCCAAAATCGCGGGTGTAAGTTATCCTGGCTAAACTATGACGCCATTGTGCGATCAAAACGCGGGTTCGATTCCCGAAAAAATAGCCAACAAGAAAAACCGCAGAGTTGTTGCGGGATATAAGTGAATCAATCGCAGTTGGGAGTAATTACCCCATCGTAATAGTTGCCGTGCGTGAATCGGCAACATCATGTGTGAGTGGCGTAACTGGCAGCCGCGCTAGATTGAGGTTCTAGTGGAATAACATTCCGTGGGGGTTCAACTCCCCCCTCGCACACCATTTTTGTATATCAGACAATCGCAAGAGGACTCCAAACTCTTGAGGAAAGTCGGGGCACCATAAAAAAGTATACCAGCTAACGGCTGGCACATCTTTCGGTAGGTGTGAGGAAAGGGCAGTAAGAAATATACCGCCGATGACTCCGCAAGGAGAACAGGTAAGGGTTGAAAACACGACGTAAGAAACCGTGCTTTGTATAGTAATATACATCGAATGTAACCCCTATACGGTGCAAGGCAGTAATTGCCGCTTGAGGGTGTCAGTGATGACACTCCTAGACAAATGATTGTCCAACGACAGAACCCCGCTTACCGATATACAATACCGATTTTTATGATATAATGTAATCAAACCATTATAAATACATTATGGAGGGTTTGATTACAATGAGAAATAAAAGTATAATATGGACAATATCTAAAGACAAGTTGCAGGAAATGTGCAATACATGCTCTTCATATAAAGACATCCTACTGTTACTAGGATATAGTAGTTGTACTGGCGTCGGGGAGATGCTAAAAAAGCGTATAGAAAAAGATTGTATTGACACTAAAACATTAGAACTTAATAGGATAAATAATAGACATTGTATTCTAAGAAAAGTTAGATATCAGTATGACAACAAAGATGTTTTTATCTCCGATAGTAAATGTTGCAGAGGTTCTGTTAAAAGACATATTATAAAAAATAATCTAATGGATTACAAATGTGAAAAATGTGGTATTGGTGATATGTGGGAAGGTGAAAAAATATCACTTCAACTTGATCATAAAAATGGGGTGAACAATGATAATAGATTAGAGAATCTAAGATTCCTATGTCCAAACTGTCACAGTCAAACACATACTTTTAGTGGAAGAAATACTAGAAAAGAAAAAGCAATAAAGGTAAAAGAGTCTGCGGACGAAAAAGAAAATAGATATAAAACCCTTATGAGATTTCAAGTATCATTCGAAGAACTAAAAAATGATGTAGAAAATATGCCTCTTACCGATATTGCAAAAAAATATAAAGTAAGCGACACCGCTATTAGAAAAAGATGTAAAGCATATGGTATAGAATTGAAGGGTCGTGGATATTGGTCTAAAAATATAAAACACTCACCGATGGTGTAATGGTAACATTTTTGTTTCTGACACAAAAGACTAGAGGTTCGAGTCCTCTTCGGTGAACCAGATGTTGCGGTAGCACCCAACTGATTTGAGAGTATTACGGGTAAACTCAAAAAGAAAAACAAATACCCGACCACGGTGGCTATCGTCCAATGGTTAGGACATCGGATTGTGGCTCTGAGAATGGCGGTTCGAATCCGCTTAGTCACCCCACTTATTTACGCCTAGTATAAACCTCTGTAGTCTTTTCATGACTCGGTTTATCAACTTTAACAGTAGGCTCAAGCGCATCTGCTAAGTTCCTGTGATAATCCTTGATGGTCATCATTTCAGGAACTCCAAGCCTACGAAGGGCTGTTACAACGCATTTAGGGCATAAATCTTCGTAGAGGCTATCGTCTAGCGAAAGCTCAAGATGACCGCATGCTGGGCAAATAAACCCCTTTCCGTTGCGACTAAACGCCGGGAGAGTGTGTGAGGGGGTGGCGTTATACTCGCCGCTTCCATATTGTGGTGATTTGCTTGACATGGCAGATTTATTTATAACCTTCTAAACATAGGTCATGCGGTGTCTTTTGGCGACATGCGGCATCCTGTGGTGTGTGGTATATGAGAGTTTACGAGTAGCGGCAAAATATCCTCCAGGGTAAACTAAGCAAAAATTGGTGTATATGTTTTTACAGTATGGTATGTGATATACAGACGTATGTCATAAACCGCCTTATTGAACGGGCAACCGGACTATAACCGAGGAAAACAAAAAGCACCGCTGACCAAAAAGCAGTATAACACACATATGAGTCTTGAAAAAACATAATCTACAGTATAATAAACCTACTACCCGAGTGGTTCCATAGCTCAGTTGGCAGAGCAAGGCACTCTAAACGCCCAGGTCGGGGGTCCGACTCCCCCTGGAACCTCAATAAGTCTCCTGACATGTATAAATAATGTCAGGAGATTTTTTATGCGTGACATTCAGCTTAATGCCCTTAGAGAAACTTTCGCCCGTATAAACATGCCAACTCTTGTGGAGTCACATGTTCCACTGAGAGAAAACAAGGTTTATCTTCCAGAGGCTAAAAAGCGTTTCCCACATCTCGCAGAGAGCTTCCTACTTGAGAACAAGGTTCTCATGGAGAACATCAACTTCTTCAAGGTTACTGTTAAAGAAATACAGAATAGTTTCCAAGGATTGAAATTTGCCGAAGCGAGAGCAGTTCAGAAGGCTATGATGCAGTTTGCCATCATGGAACACCACGCTCGCAATACTCCAGACGATGCTGAGATGGCTGTCAAGATAGAAGAGTCTTCGAAGCTTATTCTTGAGTTGCAAGACGAAACTACGTTCGATCCAGAACAGACATTGGGTGGAATGGATTTTGATTCCGGTGAAGCGGCTCCGGAACCAGAAAAGAAGCCTGGATTAATGGGAAGAATAGGTGGAGCCATAAAGGGCGCAGCAGCCAAAGTCATTCCAAAGAAAATTAGAGAGTTCCTTGCTAAAGCTGGTGAGCTTATAAAGAACATCATACAGAGTAAGGAATTCTGGAAAGCCGTTGCAATTGGCGCAGCTATGGTTATGCTTGGATTTATAGCTGCTGCTTTTGGAGGATGGATCGCCGTAGGATTTGCAGCCTTTAAGACTATATTAGCAGGTATATCCGTATTCAAGGGCGCTCAAGGATTGGTAAAAACAGCAGATTTTGCACAGGGTAAAAAGGGTGTAGAAGGTGTTAAGCAGTGGATACAGTCAGCCAAACAGCCAGCAAATGCTGCCAAAGTTATTATTTCTTTGGCTCAGATAGCAATGGGTCTTTGGGGAATCAAAACAGCCGTTGGGCAGGCTTGTGATGAAGTCAAGAAGATGGCTGAAGCCGCTGGTAGAGCCGCTGGCGAAGCTACTGCTGGTGCCCCTGGACCTAAGCCAGATGCTCCCGCTCCTAAGCCAACTGCCCCAGCACCAGCCGAAGCACCTAAGCCAACCGAAGCTCCGGCTCCAGCCGAAGCTCCAGTAGCCCCAGCCCCCGATTTGTCAAGATACTCTGCATGGGGTGCCAGTAAAGCCGAAGAACTCCAATCAGCTATTCAGCAAGCTGCAACGGGCGGCGGCGGAAGCATGAAAGAAATACTAAATCCCCTCGCTGAAAAAATAGCGAAGGGCGTTGCAAGTGGGGCAATAACAAGAGAACAGGGTATTGCTGCTCTTGAAGGGCTTGCTAAAGGTATAGTTAATAACAACGGCGGATTACCTTACAAGGGTATCCTTGGCATGTTGTTAAAGGTTGCCAATCTAAACTAGGGAGTAGAATACTCCATTAGAGCCTTAGCTACAGCAAGCTGTGACTTCAGCTTTTTAATCTCGACGCTACTTTCGGCGTTTTCCGCCCGAAGCGTCTCAATAACATCGTCACGTTGCTTGAGAGAATTTCGACTATCAATAGAGTCGAAGATGAGAAAAATGTTGAAAAGCGTGATCACAATAAGCGTAATGAGAAGGTCAAGCCTTGGGGGCGCTTCATTGTCAGACATGGGGAATCTCCTTTATACTCATAGATTACATGGTATTACCCCTTTAGCAACCTATGAGTTTTTATTTGACACCAAGCGTGTGACACACTCTCCAGTCACCGTTTTGACAAATTTCGCCCAGCCGTATAATATGCTTATCAAGGAGATTACATGAAGAACTATATCTGCGTGAAGAACGGCGAAACCATCAAGCGTGTGCTTCGTAAGGAAGCCGACAAGCTTGTGGCAACTGCTGGGTGGAGCTACTGCCCCCGTAGTGAGTGGAAAGAGAAGGTTAGAGACGGGAACAGAGCTGTTATAGCTGAGAATGTTCGTGAGGCTGTCGCAGCCGCTCCTAAGCCAAGAAACGATGCCAGAAGGGCTAAGAACCTCAAGGGCAAGGCTCGTAAGGTTGCGGAACAGGCTGAAGAGCCGAAGGCTGAAACCGTATGATAGAATCCTTCGTGAAGTGGACCATGGCGGCTATTGGCATTGCTGTTATAGTGGTAGTTCTTACCGCTGTGGCGACAATGTTTGGAATGTATATGGCAACCAAAGAAGGAAGCTTCGTTATCATACCCGAATCGGGTCAGCCTTTCAATGTCAGAAGAGTCACATTCATAAGCAACAACACCGTAGCTTATGAAAAGGCGGATGGAACTGGCGGTCGTATCTCTGGTAACTTCAGAGTTGAAGACCTCATTTCATCCATACTGGAAAAGAAATAAAGGATATAATACAAACATGCTTTAGAAGAAACTTGACTATGGGTAGCTAATTCGTGGACCACCTTGTAAGGTTGTTGTCGATTCAATCACACCAACCAAAACAAGGAATATAACATGAACAACATGACAAACGAAGAACAAATCAGATTCAAGATCCGCTACCTCAAGAGCTACCTCAAGCATGCATCGTGTGTGCTTAGGGAAAACAAAACCATAGCCAAAGTTCAGGCTCGCCTGTCAACCGAATGGCAAAAGGTTATACGAAACCTAAACGAGCGTCACAGTGACCGTCAAGTAGCTCATAAGAAGCTGAATGACATAGAAGCGGAGATGAAGTCGCTTTACAAGTCATCGGATATAGATATACGGTTTGACTGGAATGGAATCCTCCTGAAGCAGTTTCCGCATTATATCTACTGGAAAGACGGCGATAAGCATAGAAGTCATACGATTAGCAGCGATTCGAAGGTAACGGGCGCACACATCCTATACAACAGGCTCCGTGGTCGCCCCTCACACATAAGGGATATAGAAAAAGAACATGAGTATAATCACGAGCTTACTTACTGGTCTGAGAGATTGGCGTTCCTCCAAGAAGAGGAATGTTCTCGTAACCTTAGCCCGAAAGACTTCATTAGCCCGAGAGATGGAGTTGGGGAATGTGGAGATGGGGTCGTTGGGACCAGTCTTCACGGAGAAGGGACGGAAAGCCATGGATAAAGCTCTCCGCATGTATGTCATTGTCAACCGAGAAGTTCTGCCCCTGGTTCACGCCGGGGTGCAGGGCGCTCACGCTACACATACCTATGTGTGGGAACATCGTGACCATCCAGCTACCAAGCAGTGGTGCGAAGTTGACAAGACGTTGCTGTTCCTGAATGGCAACAAGAATGATATGGCAGCTATGATGAGCTACTTCGACCTCAAGGGGATGAAGTATGCCAAGTTTATCGAACCTGACATGAACGATGAACTGACTGCCGTTGCATTCCAGCCGATGACCAAGGCTGAAGGGGCTGTTCTCTTCGGCAAGTATAAGCTGATCGCATAAATACTATCACGACATCTATCGCGTCACCATGTAGCGATTCGTGTCGTGGTAGGCTCTTTATAAATCTATAATGTGGGGATGAACCGATTTCGACTGGATTATGAAAATAATACCGGCATGTGGTAGAGCATTAGGCTACCTAAAATAAATGCAAACGCATAACTGACGATTCAGTTACATATGCAATGGCTGCGTAAGCCTTGCCTAACGCCCTAAACTCCGTTATAGGGAAACGTTAGCAGCAACGGATGCTGTCTGGAAATGTCAATGGGAGTTATCCAGAAGTAAGTCAACACCTGTTCGTGGCACGACGAAACAACCTAGCCCGTCTTCGGGGCGATACAAAATGGAGAATGGTGTCAATGACATTCATTGACTAAACATGTAGAAGGGTTATAGAAGTTATTCAGGACGCGGGTTTGACTCCCGCCATCTCCACCACTTTCTTTTTTGACAAAACATTGTATAATGTTTACATACAGGAGACATTCATGGCTATCAAAGGCACAGCAGTAGGAAACACCAACATCATTATCTACGTCAAGGAAACCTTGACCGAATCTGATAAGCAGCAAATCAAGGGGTCAAAGCTCATTGATGTTGTCAAGCAACTTGGAATACCTGTTGGCAGACCAGTAGCCATTGATGACCAAGCCGTAGCAATATACGAGACTGACAACTTCGTTATGGCTTCGTTGAAGGTGACTCTTGCTAAGTGGTGTAAAGTAGAATCGTTCACCGAGGTTCACCCCCGCCTCACACCGAACCTTGGGGATCTTGCAAAGGGAAGTAACTAAATGGCAGTCATTCGTGAAATCGGAAAGGCACAACTTGCCGAACTCAAGGTTAGATTCCTTGCAGTTCCTACGTTGGCTATTCCGGTGCTTGAAAAGGTCTACTATCCAAAGTTCCTTTGGTTTACATCTCTTGATGCTCTTGTCAAGGAAGTTTCTACACGCAAGCCGCTTATCATTGTTGATATGCCAAGTGACAAGCGTATAACCCCTGAGAAGGTTCCAGCACACTTGCGCTCCGCTCCCGAAGTCTTCTGTATCCGTGCCTTCGACAGTTTGCCAGAACGTGAATGGAGCATGGTAAGGTCAAACATCATAGAAACTGACAACCATAACTTTACATTCAAGTGGGATACTGATAACTACTCTGACCCTGTGCTGGAAGCAGCAAAGACCCGACAGGAAGCCGAAGCAAAGGCAGCCAGAGAATATGACCTGAAAGAGCTTCAAGAGCATACACAGTCAGTATCCGTAGGCAAAAAGAAACACCCCCTCCTATCCACATAGAACAACATATTCGTGTGTGATACAGGCAAAGGGGTGGCTAATAAGCCTCCCCTTTACTTTTTTACAAAACTGATAAGATAAATAACACATAAGGAACAACACATGACCGAAGTAATCCGTGAAAATGAGAACAGGGGAAGCCTGCCCCGTTGTATGATCCTCAATGCCAGCAACGAGTTCCTGTGCGTTCGCGACTGGTTCAAGTCTCTCCGTTTGGTCACTGAAACCTACATCCCGCAGCACATCGCTGACGATCTGAGCCTGTCAGCCTACTTCAAGAACCTCAAGCGTGAGTTGAAGATGGAAGTTCTGGCTTGGTACGATGATGTCGATGTCAAGTCGGAGAAAGAGTCGTTCCGTCTGCCTGCTGTTATGCGTCTTCGTTACTTGGTCAAGACGAACAAGGACAAGATGGATGGTCGCCTCAACGCTCCGTCGCTTCGTAACGTTCTGGTTCGTGACAAGTTCAAGTGTCAGTATTGTGGTAAGGGTGTCAGCCTTCGCAACGCTACCCGTGACCACGTTCACCCACTGTCAAAGGGTGGACCGAACACGCTTGACAACATCGTTGCAGCATGTAAGTCGTGCAACGGTCTGAAGGATAACATGAGCCTTCGTGCGTTTGAAGACAAGTACAGCATGAAGCTGGCAAATCACCCTCGTAAGCTGACCGAGGAAGAGAAGCTTCAGGCTGCTCTCAAGGGATTCAAGTCTCGTGAGCGCCGTGTATGGCTCAAGTGCCTGGACGAAAACGGCATTGAGTTGTGGTAAGCAAAAGAATACTCCAAGATACCCTCTTGGAGTTTTTCTTTTTGCCGATATAATAAGTTCATGATGCATCTCAACAGGTATTATCCTGTCCGTCTAAACGGAAAAACAGAACGAGTCAAAAAGATACTGGCGGCATACAAAGACTGTATGTTGCTCAAGGAGTATGACGAGTTTGGAAGACCCATGTGTATCTGCCCAAACGGCATGCAGGGTATCTTTTGCGTTTCTCCAGATGGATTCTGGAACGGATGGTTTATGCTGGAAGAGATAGAGTTTGCAGACGAGGAAGAACTCAAGAAATTCTCTGAAAGGAACGTATGAGCCATAGAAACTTTCCCATCCGTGTCAACAGAAAGGATGCAGAGAGACAGCGTTTCCCAAGCCGCAATCCAGACAGCGACCTCAAGGTGTTCGCCCCAGGCGCTCGCCACTACCTTCATCCTAAGCTGTCAATCCTCGACCGTTTAGACTGCGAATTAGCCTATTACAGACAACATAAGATACTCGTGGTGTCGTATGCCCCTAAGCAGGAAAACATCGACCATACTGACTATACGCACAAGGTTTACGAGAAGGGTATTTTGACCACTGATGTCAATTATGTGGTTGATTTGATTAGAGAGTATCTGGATGACCTGAAAAAAGAACAGGAAGGTTCCTCTGACTCCATAAATAGTGATATTCGTGGCGACAATCACTATACAACGGAGGAAAGAACTGTATGATATACTACACTGACCCTGACGAATCCATTCTCATTGGAATCTCGGCATCCGACCGCAGCGAAGCATCCATTGCCAAGATTGTTGGCAAGCTGCTGGCTTACGATATGGTAGAGGCTGACTCCAATGCGTTTGATGATGTAAACGAGTTTGCCGCAGACACCGTTGTTGTCTCGGTAGCAGACTTTACCGAAGAATTGCTCGACCTACTCGACAAAGATATAAAGGTTTATTTGGTATAATACCCATATGAGTTCATACTACATTGATGAAGGCGCATACAAGCCACAGAAGCCAGGGCTAACACTCTCACCGTCATCCATTGACACGATGGAGAAATGCCCCCGTCAGTATTTCTTACAGTATATTGAGAAGATAAAGGTAAAGGACGAGAAGCCTGCCAATACCTTTGGCAAGATAATGCATTTGATTGCCGAAAACTACAAGGGTGGGGGCGGTGAGGAAATCAAGGGTTTGGCTAAGTGCTTCCAGACGAATGAGAAGCTACGGGCTAAGTATTGGGATAAGCTGGATGATGAGTATAAGAGCAAAATTCCACAGGCATTGAAGAATCTGCATTACTACCTGACCAAGCGGTATCCGCTGGCTGAGAATTTCAAACACGAAGAATGTTTGGATGTGGTTGACTTTGACAAGATTGGTGAAACGAATATCCACTTGCAGGGTAAGCTTGACGGGCTTTATGAATTAGCGGGTTCTGTTTTCGTGATCGACTTCAAGAGTGGGAAGAAGACAAAAGACCACAGTGGGCAGCTTGGATTCTACTTGTTCCTTATTGAGAAGCTTAGGGCTGGGTGGCTGAAGAGCCGACCAGTTATAGGAGAGGTTGTCAATATATGTCTTGAGAATGGGACAGTTGGTGAAGCTGCCATAGAACATCATAAACTCGAAGAGTATGACAGCAGCGTAGCCGAGAAGCGTGTGAAGAAGGCTATAGCCACATTGAAGGCTAACGGAATAACAGTTGACGATAAAGAGAAGTATGTGAAAAAAACCAGCCCTCTATGTAACTGGTGTAAGTTCAAGTCGGCTGGGCATTGTGACGGTGTTTCTAAGAAAACCTGCGAACGTGATTTTGACATTTTAGTAGAGTGAAATAGTTACGGTTGGTGTTGTTCCGCATATAAATAGATTATGCAGGAACGATAAACAGCCCCGCAAAAGCAAGTTTATAACTCCTGTCTCCGCAAGGTCGTTCTTTGCGGGGCTGTACCAACCGGAAGACGGGAGTTATTTTATGCCAGCGAGATTAACACAAGAAAAGTTTATAAAAAAGTGTAAGATTATACACAATGACTGCTATGACTATAGTAAAGTAGAATACAAAAATAATAAAACACCAATTTGTATAATTTGTAAAACCCATGGGGTATTTTTGCAGATGGCAGGGTCGCATATAACCGGAAAGGGATGTAGAAAATGCGCCAGAGTTACAACCGCAAGTAAGACAAAGAATACAAAAGAATACTTTATACAAAAGTCAATAGAGAGACATGGTGATAAGTTCACTTACGATAAAGTTGTTTATGTGAATGCCGCCTCAAAAGTAATAATAACATGCCCTATTCATGGTGACTTTTTACAGAAAGCTGGCATCCACATGTCAGGGTGTGGATGTAAGAGATGTCATTTTGATGGTAAGTTCAAAGGAGATGAAGAGTTTAAGAGGCAGAGCTATGAAAAGTGGAAAGGTGAAATAATACCAATTGAAGAGTATAAAGGTGATCATGAAAAAATGCTTTTCAAACATATTAAATGCGGACATATTTTTACATCGGCTCCATACTGTCACTTACAAGGAAGTGGCTGCCCCAAGTGTAGAGAATCCAGAATGGAAAGAGTTATAGGAGCATGGCTCTATGAGAATAATATAAAGTTTGATAAACAGAAAAGGTTTGACACTTGTAGGCATAAATATCCACTCCCATTTGACTTCTACTTACAAGACTTAAAAGTAATTATAGAATACGACGGGGAGTTGCATAATAGACCATGGAATAAGAGTAAAACAAGAGATATTGAAAAATGCGAAGATGTTAAATTCAGAGACTCTATAAAAACCAAATGGTGTCAAGATAATGACATAAAATTGATACGCATAAGTTATCTTGAAAAGGATAGGTATAAAGAAATACTTTGTAGAGAGTTAAATATAAATTGATGGTAGAATAAGTATCATGGCATTTAAGATACTTACCGACTCATCATATATACCACCACCAACGGTAGCCGCTACTCTACCACCCCGCATACTTAGGAATTTAAACAAGCACCGAAAGCTTGCATATTGGTGCGTTTCAAACGGCGAACACACTAAGATGGCACAGACGCTTGTAAGGTCAGCCCGCGAAGTTGGCGTTGAAGAAGACTTCCATATATATGCTCCAAACGCTGATAGCATAGAAGGTGCTGAGTTTCACAAGTGCAACAACTTCAATATAAAGGGTTGCTGGTTCAAGTTAGATTATCTTTTAAATGAAGTTTCTAAGCTTGACTACGAGTATTTCTGCTGGCTTGACGCTGACCACTTCTTCGTTCGTAAACCAAGAAGCCTAATGGATAATGTTGATGGCGGTGTTTGCATGATACCAATGGAGAATGACATAGCTTCGCCATCCAACAAGAGAGGCGACTGGTGGGGAGTTGAGAATAAGAAGTGTATAGACGTATTTGAGAAGTGTGGGGTGAAGACGAAGGAGAAGTATAACACCAATGGTGGGTTGTTTGTAGTTCGTAAAGAGTTTATAAAGACTTTCCACCATATGTGCTACGAGTTCCATGATATCGTATTGAAGGAAACTGGCAAGGATGTTCCTGAAGAATACTGTTTGGCTATAATGGGTAATCTACTGAATAAAGATACTACAAGATGTGGAACAGAGGCGCTGATAGACATTTGGGCGTGCGATTGGACTTCTCAGTTTACCAATACCGTTCCAGAAGGAAATCCGTGGCAGTGGGAGAACTACTTGACTGGAGATAAGAAGATGGTTAATCCAGCTATAGTGCATGTGATGAAGGGTAAGAAGGGTCTTATAGAAAAGAAGTGGGATAGTAAGAATGAGTAAACTAACTTTTTACCATCTTTTTCCGAAAAATGATTACATAAGTATTCATAACCGTTTATTTGCAAAGATTATATCAAATAGTTTTTTCGATGATTGTATTTTTTATTTTACAGTTGTTGGTGATAAATCGTCAGTAGAGTGGGAACGTTTAATAATGCCAAAAAATGCAAATATTAGATATGTTGAAAATACTAAGCATCAAAGCGAATCGCCTGCTTTTATATGGATGCGTGAGAAAGTTACAGACAACACTATAAAAGATGATGATAATATATTTTATTTTCATTGCAAAGGAAGTTCTCAGCCGGGCACGATAAAATGGAAAGAACATATACATAAAAGTTTACATTCCAAATTTGCTATTAACAACTGGGTTGATGTTATGTGTTATTTTCTTATAGAGAAGATACAAGAGTTTATTCCTAAATTAAATCAGTATGGAACTCTTGGCGCATATCCAATCTACAGATTTGGTGATAAAACATTACACATAGCTGGTACTACTGGAAATATTTGGTGGGTAACTGGTGACGTTATAAAAAATATTACGAAAATAGAGAATCTTGAAGAACGTCCTCGTTTATATTATGAGTATGAAATGATTAGGGATATTTTAAGAGTGTCGTGCAGAGAATACAAATATATGTATTATGTTAATGACTCTCATTTATCGGTATATACGCTATCATCACCCAACGAAATAGAGTGTGTAAATGGATATATTAATAAGGAATTTAACGATTTAATAAACTTTGCTTTACCAAAAAATGAAAATAATATTGCAGTTATATGTGAAGTAATTGATGCTGAATCTCGTAAAAATTTAGAGAACACTCCACAGTCTTTTAATAATTATAAAATTTCTGGAAGAGATGACGATGATTGCTTAATTAAAATAATATGTTTTGGTAAGAATAGAAAATTTTCTTCTGATTTTATTCATGATTGTGCAAGACGCTACAAAAATTCTAATATTTATGATCCACATATAGATGACTATAAATTTTTAATTTATGATAATAGTACAGTTATTATCCCAGGTAAAAAAACCAAAAAAAATAAATACTTAAATGTGAGTCTATTTTTAGAACAACAGAATAAGAAATATGAAATTGGTACAATATCAAGGTCAGATTTAGTATCTCGTAATTTTTCATCTGAGTTTATTTTTAATAATTATAAAAATTTGAAAACTTACATTTATAACAATGAAGTATTGATGTTACGAGATAATAATGAAAATGTAAAATACATTTTTAGATATGTAGAAAATATAAACATGCTATATGGATATGGTACATATGATGGGTATGGTGATGAGCCATACTATATACAAGAGTTAAACTACGTCAATACACATAAAGTAAAACAAAAAGAATTGATTTCCAATAAAAATAGTACATGTAGTAATGTCAATACATCTATAATAAGTATAGTTTACGGAAGTGATGAATGTGATATATGGGTTGATGTTACCGATAAGTTGCTAAACATAATTTCATGTAACAATAATTTTATATTTAATTTAAACGAAGAGTTAGATTCCATATGTGGCGACCCAATACCGGGAAAAAAGAAGTCTATAAAAATAAATACACTGACCGGCACCAAAATTATAGATGCCGATCAGTGTATTACTTTGTAACTTACTTGCCGCCTATATTGATAAGCTCACCTTCATTGACAGTGATATTCTTCTTCATTCCACGAATCGTGTATTCGATACGCATTTCTTTACGGACCTGTGGGGCAGGATCACCCATACCAAAATCTCCAGCCTTTATTGTAAGTGTCTTACCATCAGAGAACCCCTTCAGCTTCTCGGTAACATCAACCCACTTGTTCGCAGCGCCATAGCTGGCAGAAATAATAACCAGATCATCTGTCTTACCACCTAAAAGATCGGAATTCTTTGCATCCCTCTCGTCTATTAGCGCCACTACAGCATCCACAGTCATCGCCTCCTGCTTCGCCTTGATAGCCATAGCAAGCTCAAGGTTTCCCGCCTTGGTAGCAGCCTGCTTCTCCTTCTCCAGAGCCGCCTGTAGCTTCTTTACCTCGGCTTCCACAGCCTTGATATAGACGCTGCGAGCCTTGTTCACGGCGTCGTTCATAGTGTCCTCTGCCTTGATGACAGGGGCAGGCAGCGGGACTTCCTTCTTCTCAGGAGGATCCGCTGCCCAGCCAGCCGAAGCAGCCAGAGCGATAGCGAGTAGGGTAGAGGTCAGTCGGTTCATGGTATTGTTCCTTTGTATCTGCCATAAGTATATGAACAGGCACCGCAAGTCAATAACCAGTTGACTTATAGGTTTATTAGGTGTGTCACACACTTTTAGATAAAGAACCCCGCAAATCTTCATGTTTATTTCATCCACCCCATTTGCATAACTGGAACCCTCGGGTATACTTTATTCATCAACCAGGGGGAAAGAAACCCCCGTATCTCAAAAGGAGAAAACAAATGAGAGTGACCGCAACCGAATACTTCATCGTCCGTGACCGCATCTCGGGTGGAGAGTATCTTACAACCCGCAAGAGCCGCAGCAACGTCAACCAGCCTGCGTATCGCTGGACCAAGGCTCGCCGTAGCCTCGCCACCCGATTCGCAACGTATGATGCCGCTCAGAAGGCAAACCAGCGTTACGGTGGCGAACTCGTCCGCTGCACCAAGGTCGCTGTTCAGTCCTCGAAGGGCTACAGCAAGGCAACCTTTCAGGAAGTTCTCTGAGCTAACTGGAGTAGTCTAATAGACGCTGCAAGAACCCAGGAGCAACCCTCCTGGGTTCTTCGTTTAGATAAATACGGAAACAAGAGTATAATAACTCCATGACTCCGCTATTGACACTACTATTCATGCTTCTCGGGTCGTTGTCTCTTACAAAAATGTGGGCAGACTCCGACATATTCACTCCCGTCCGTAACAAGATGGCAGATTACCCATGGCTTCGTAAGCCATGGCTGTGCGCTAAGTGCATGTCATTCTGGTTCGGTGTTCTCTCAGCCGTGCTGATAGGCGACCCGTTCCACCAGTTAGGAGTTACTATAGGAGTGTCAACCGCATTTTGCGGTCTTGTCACTCATCTCATCGTTTGCATATTATCAGATAAAGAAATATTCTAAGGAGTATCTATGCCAGAAATTCTCAACGTTCCAATTTTCCTCGAAACTATTAGGGTCAATGATAAATATAGAGAAGAGTTTACCGCAATTGCCCCTGAAGTGAAAGCCGACATTATCTCATTCAAGGATAATCCCAAGTGCAACTGCCGACGTAAGATACATGAATACTATGAGCAGAATAAAGCCAGAGCCGATATACAGTCGTTCATACAGAAGTGGAAGACTCAGATACCAAATTTAATCATCAATGTAACACCAAACACCCAAACCACTACAACCCCCGCAACAACAGTATCGGTTCAAGCGGTCAACGAGGCTCCGGTTGTAAATCCAGCCCAAGCTAAGATAAAGCCGATGGAAGGTCATGTGGTTGAGATTCCAGCCCTTCCAGCCGAATATAAGACTCTCATAGAACATAGCAGAAAAGACAGATGGGTGTACCGTGGTGTGAGTGTTATGGAGAAGGTCGGAGATGATGGTCAAAAGACTTGGTTAGTATTTTTCTTCTGATAGGAGCAATGGATGACACCGATTGGTGCGGATATAACTGACATAGGCAACGATGTATTTACCTTCAACGGCAACTACAGAGCTATTGTTGAGGATAACGAAGACCCCATAGATATTGGGCGTGTTCGTGTTCGCATATTCGGAATGCACTCACTTGACCCCGCAGAAACACCAGTAGACCATTTGCCGTGGGCAGAGCCTTGTCTCGCACCATATTACTCAGGCGGTAAGAACCTCGAATCTCGTGAAGAGAAAGACCCAAAGCGTTTCACCCCCGAAGGCAGCGTCTTTACCCCGCCCCCAAAGACAACAACCGAGCTAACTGAGTCGTTTGTTGATACCGTCATGCAGAAAGAAGGCTCGGGCGGTATGTTCACCGTTCCTCGCAAGGGTACAATGGTTTGGATATTCTTCGAGAATGGCGACCATACCCGCCCTCAGTATTGGGCGCTTGCCTCCAAGAAAGACGATTGGGTAGCTCAGAAGAACAAGTTAGTCAGTGAAATCAAGATAAAGCGTGATAACGTTACCTATTGGCGTGATGTGTTTCAGAAAGCACTTGACGCCGCTGAACACAAGGGTAAAGACACTCCAACGCAGAATGCCAAGCTCAAACTCATCAATGAGAAGCCTAAGCTTGAGATATTCAACGTTGACGATATTGAGAACTACCACATAACCAGCTACACAAGCCCAGGTGGCGTAACTCACATCGTCGTCAATAAGAAGGGTCTTGAGAAGCATTACATCATTCACAAAGGAACCATAGAATACGTTGAACACAACGGGCAGCGTAAGCTGATGGTTGGTAACAACGGCTTCAAGGATTCCTCGCAGACAGGTAAAGCTAATGACCTTGAAGAGCTTGTAGCCAACAACTATGAGCTTCACATCGGAGGCGACTTTGAGGTATTTGTCAAGAAGTCGAAGTCAGTTCAGATTGATGGTGACTGTCAAGTAAACGTCAAGAAGAACATCGGTATCGTCTGCCGTGAAGGCAACGTGTCTATCATTGTTGAAAAGGGCGACTGCAACATTGACACCAAGGGCAAGACCAACATCCATGCCGCTGACCAGATTCAGGTTCACTCCAACAAAGACATATTCATCAAGAATGATGCTACACTAAACGTTCACTCTGTCAAGAAGATGTCGGTTACTTGCGATGATGAAATATCATTCAAGGCTGCTAAGGCTATTTCGTTTGAGGCTGGAACCGACTTCAATGTGAAAGCCGGTAAGACTGCCAATGTTACTACAGGAACTACAACGTCATTCAAGTGTACACAATACAGCGTTACATGCACTCCTGCCGGATTCCATGTTGACGCTGGAAGTAAGTTCCGTATAGATCCCGCTGGTTTCGGTGGAGACAAGACCTGTAACGCTCAAGTGGTCAATGCTCGCCACCCAGGATGCTTCCCAGGACCGATTGCAGGCTTTGCTACGCCATATCCTGGCACACCCCTACCTCCGACACCACCAATAGCTCCAACCCCTCTAAAGTTCGTTGTAGGGGCTTCCACGACACTTGAAGCAGCCAACCCCCCCGCATTCACAGATGTTCCAAACGGCACTCCGTTGCCTCCTGTGAACACACCACCCCCATCCAAGTTCCAATTCTTCGGGCTTGAAGCGTAAATATATAAATAACCTGTAAAGGGTTTTCATATATGGCGCGTGCCCTAAAAAGACAATTTCTATACAACGACCTTCCATTCAATATGGAACTCGGGGCAGACGGTGACGTTCCTATGAAGGGCGACCGTGACGCTATCAGACAGGCTATATTCAATATTCTAAATACTGTCAAGGGAAGTAGACAAATAAACCCTGACTTTGGATGTAACTTGAACCTTTATCTCTTTGAGCCGTATAATGAAAATACTGCCATGAAGATAGGTGAAGATATATCAAGGAACATAAATGGGGAGCCGAGAATAACCCCGTTGAAGATAGATGTTACGATGGATGATGAAAACGCGGCATATGCGATTGAGGTTGTTTATCAAATCAAATCAACGCAGACACGGGACAGCATAAACTTTAGACTACAGGCGCTCTAATATGGATGAAACAAAAGAAAAGAGAAGTTTAGACTATACAACCTTTGACTTCGCTGAGAAGTTGACGGAGTATGAGGCTTTCCTCCGCGATACCAACACTTTCAAGGATTTCCAGGCAGAAGGATCTAACATCCGTGTTCTCATGGAACTCATGGCAATGCAGGGTTCGCAGAACTCGTTTTACACCCATGCCGCTGCTAATGAGATATTCCAGCCAACCGCCAAGCTCTACAAGTCGCTCAACAAGGTTGGAAATACCCTGCGTTACGCCGCTCGTGGTAAGACCGCATCCAAGGTCGATGTAGTCGGCTCGTTGAACCCTGAATACGTTTACGGCAAGATATCTCAGTATATTGAAATACCAGCATACTCGGTATTCCCATCAAACTCACCAACATCAACGGGAGCTTCTTTCTCGTTCACTAACCCATTGCCTATCGTGTATATCGTTCGTGGCTTTGGTATTCGTGAGTTGCAGGCTGAAGATATTCGCTACAAGGGATACCCACTTCCATACACATCGTCAACTCCGTTCTTCATGTTGAACGCCACAGATGTCGGTATTGACCCTACACAGATAACATTGCCTTTGTCGTTGACCAAGCCAATGTCGGTTATAAAGAAGACAACCACAGACAACTACCGTGGCTTTGACACCGACAACTATCCGCTGCTCAATCGCTCCGACAACCAGAGCGTCGGTCAGCCGTTCTCAAAGACCATCACAACCCAGGAATACGGCTCGCCGCTTGTTCCAGGCAGCACATATGCTTTGATATTGAACCTCGACCCGGCTACATCAACTCCATACATGACGGTAGCAGAAGCCAATAATGTCATTCAGGATAAGCAGGATGACGTTATCTGCACATTCTCATTGCAGCCAACCGATTCCACAAACTCGTTCTACACTCTCCAGATAGATGAGATGCGCTCCTACAGACGCTTCTATGTCGGTGTCACGGGTCTTCAGAACCTCGAAAGCTGCCGTCTTGAATATGATGCAATCCCAGGACGTGACAATGCCGTTGAGAGAATCAAGCTTATCGTCAACAAAGACGGCAACTCGGCTCCGCTCTCAGCACTCATCAATGGAAACATATTCACCTTCCAGACAGGAACCATATTCAGTCAGAAGATTCCTATCGACTTTTGGGATACTGGAATCGAAGAATACAATGTAAACCTCGTCATAACCGATGAACTCTCGCCAGAGACAAACTATGGTGCGCAGCTTGTCATTACTTCACAGGAGCCAATCTCCAACCAAGTAACCGTTGCCAAGATAAACACCAAGTATACTGACGCTTCGACCAACACCAAGACTCTCGAATCAACTTCGGGCAAGCGTTTCGGTGACTTGAAGTTCGTTGACAAGGCTCCTATCAAGACCTCAGAGCAGAAGGCAGGCAGAATATTCTTCCAGAAGGGCGAAACCGTTCAGAAGATAATATTCGATACACCGTTCGTTCCATCGGGAACTGAAACAAGTGCATCATATATAGCCAATATAACCCCCGAAGGCAACGTTCGCACATGGTACGCAAACAAGACTGACGGAAGCTTTGAGTTGTATGTTGAGCCTAACTCGCAGTTTGAGGGCTTTATAGCATGGAGCGCCACAAGAACCGTTGAAGGATCCTTCAAGGAGATTTCGGTTCAGTTCACCGAGCCTATCCCAACTGCCGTAAACGTCGCCGGTTCAACTTCTAACTACATGGTTCAGTTGACACCAAACGAGAACGTTCAGATTTGGTATGAGAATCCAACACCAGAGGGCTTCACCATCAGAACCGAAAAGGAGTTCCGTGGAAAGATAAGCTGGTCGGTATTCAACTACTTCAGCGGTGACGTTGTTCCTATTGAACCAGAATCGGCTTATCGTCAGCGTGGAACTATTCTTATAAACCCATCAGACGCCGAAACCGGCATTCCTGTCGAGTTGACAGTTCCTATCATTGACAAGAACTACGCCATTCAGCTTGTTCCTAACAAGAACGTAGTTGTATACTACAACGACAAGCAATCAACTGGATTCACAGTCAAGGCTGAAAAGAACCAAGAGATTCTTACCGTTGATTGGTACGTTGACTCCAATGACGGATATGTATTCCAGAAGCATGGTGAGATAGACTTCTCGGGTCAATCGACTAATGAGCTTCAGATACCGGGACTCTACTTCACAAACATTCCAGAGACATTTGAGATTCCTGGGCTTGTTCAGGGAAGCGTTTCATTCACATATGTCAATGCCAACACGGTTGTTGACTCTGCTAATAACGGATTGTCAATATCACTTGACCCAACCCGCCAGTTCGAGACAGACACTCGCTTCCTCGTGGAAGATGACAGTGTTGCCGTAAACTCCATTCGTGTATTCGTCAAGAATGAACGTGGAACCTGGGATGAATGGAACCGTGCTGGAACAGGATTCGATCAAGACGTTGCTCCTGGCAACTTCGTATTCTTCGCCAAGGTCGGACCAGACAAGCGCATCATGATTGAGTTTGGTGATGGGGTTGTTTGGGGAACTTCGATGATGAACAAGGAAACCTTCATCCTCGGTTTGAAGTCAATCGGAAGCGAGGGCGATGTAGCTAAGGGAACTCTCTCAGAGAAGGTTGTTCTCTCGCAGTATATCCTCGGAAACGACAACACCAACATATCCTTCGAGAAGAACTTCGTGTCTCTCGTTGGCTTGAAGTCTGCCGTATACTTTGAGAACGGCAATACATCAACCCGTATCATCGACTCTGAGAGAACCCGCCTCAAGGAAACCGACCTTATCATCATCCAGAACCAGAATGCGTTCGGTGGTAATGAAGTTGAAACGGTAGACGAGATTCGCCAGAACCTCACCAATACATTCATTCGTCAGGATAGAAACGTATCGTTGACTGACTATGAGAAGTATGTAAGAGAAGTATTCAGCAACTACCTACAGGAAGCCATTGTTCTGTCATATGAAGACGCTAAGAAGCAGGGTATCATAACAGGAAACCAAAACTACTGGTTCAATCATATCTTTGTCGTTGGCTTGAATAAAGACGGAAGTAACGTCATTCCAAGAAACCTCAAGGATGCCATGATCGCCAACTTGGATGGAACCTCGTTCCGCATGATGGGTGCCAAGCATGAGATAGTTGAAGCCACCTGGGTTCCCGTTGACGTTGCTATAAGATACCGCAAGTCTAAGTTCGGAAGTGCTGAACAGGTTGAGACGCAGATGAGAAAGAACATACAAGACTTCTTCTCGCCTAAGAACCACTCACTCGGCGGCAAGATAAGCCACTCTGACCTTGTTTCAATACTCAAGGTGGAGTATGTCGAAGCGGTTGAAGTCATGCTCAACAAAGATCCAAACAACGCCTTCAACGCGAGCGACTACGATGTATCGGTAAGACAGTCTGACACCGATGTAAACGTCTCACGCAGAAACAAGCTTATGACCCTTGTAGCTAAAGACCCATCGCTCGTCAAGGTATTCCAGCCGCTCTTCGATACATTGAAGACTGATGGAACCAGAGAATGGAACTACAGTCTCGACATCAGCTTCGGCGCATACGAATTCCCGAAGCTTGGTGATATAATAATCAAGAGAGAATCATAATGGCGACATTCAAATCCATCATAGAAATAGTCGGTGACGGCTCATACGCTAATGACATCGTAGAATTGAGAAGCAACTCGACGGTTGGTGATCTGCCAGCCGACGTTATAGTTATTGGCGATGTTACCGAAGGTGAGATAGACCCAAGTCTATACACAGCGTATGAGATATCCAAGGTTCAATGGGAAACCAGCGACGGCAAGTTCTATGGGGATACGAATACAACTCACAAGTTTGCGTCAAGTGGAATATATCAGATAAAGCTTACCGTTTGGTCAGAACCATTTCTAACCGGCGATGGTAGAAAGTTCTATTTTACACACTCATCATATAAAGATGTAACAATTGAGTCAAAAATACTCAAGTTCTTCTTACAGAACAATCCAACATGGGAACTTACCAAGAATGATGCTGCTCTTGACTTCTACAAGGCATCCGCTAACTTCTTCGAGAAGATTTACCGAGACACGACGGGATTGTTTGACCTGTGGGATGCTGAACGTATAAATCCACAGTTCTTTGAATACCTTGCGATGACTCTTGGGCACAGTAGCGAATACTCCAAGAAGGTCGGCTACAACATGGCTACGGACGATTTCTCGACGTATGACATCTACGACCGCATCAAGAAGAATATTGCCTCAAAAGAGGAAATACAAGCCTTCCGTCGCTTCCTAATCATGACCTCAGAACTCTTCCGCAAGAAGGGTTCGAGTGAGTCTATTGAGAAGTTCCTTTCGTTCTTTACTATCAATGCCAAAGTTGTAGAGCTATGGACGAAGAATTGGGGTCAGACACCTATTGGTGAAACCGATGAGAACTTCATAGGGTTTGAACTGGAAGACAATAAGCATGGGTTTGTTTGGAAGAACATTCGCATAGTTGGTAACTGCATCACCGAAAAGGGATATATCCGAAAGAACCTTAGCTCCATCACCATGGATAACTACCATGACATAGAGAAGATTCAGTATCCTTCAGGCGTCGTTTCGTATGTCAACTCTGGTGAGAAGCTGGGTTGGGAAGAAATCGAACTTGAGAAGTCGGCTCCATATGTATTTGACATAAGAAAAGAAGACGGTAACATTCTTGTAACTGAAGATGTCTACAAGACAGAACCTATCATATACGATATAGTTCCAAACACCCCACCGCGTACAGACGAATCTAAGGCTGGCGTTCTTCAGATAAAGCCAGATTCGGTTGAGGTTGGTGACAGACTTGTTGTTGCTTACTATGGCACCGAGAGCAGCATATTTGACAGCGTTCTTGCCACCAAGGAAAAGACCTGTAAAGACTTTGACGCCCGTGCCAAGTTCCTCATCAAGAACATTCCAGACCCTAATATATTTGAGAGCTACAAGTATCCAGAGAATGAAGTATTTGTTTTGTTCCGTGGTATCCAGGGTAATACTGACCTATACGCCACGTTTGGCGAATACTACAAAGTAGTTGTCAACGGTAGAAGAGGCACAGCTTCTTTGGTCAAGGTAACTCAGACCGATGATAAGCAGGTAGTCTTCCAGAAGCTCAACGTCTCGGGCGATAGAAACACTCCTATTTACGACTCACAGTTCTTCAAGACAGATGATCCTTCATGCCCAACAGAGCTAAAGGCTGATACTTTCTATGAACTGGAAGTCAAGGTAGTCGGCTCCCTCGTTTCGGCATATCTGTATGAGAATGAAGTAGAAACTGCTATACAGAATAACATAGACTCTGATACTGGCGGAAACCCATATGGCGTAAACACCTGTAAAGCACCGACCATACTCTTCGAGAACATAACACTCGAACAGGATTCGGCGCAGATAGTTACTAATGACGTTGAAGGTAATGACGTTCTTGATAAGAAGTATACAGTCATATCTGACGCTGGTCACTATGGCTTCGGTATTCGCTCTGCTATAATCGACCTAAAGGATTTCTACATCAACATACTTGATGCTGACGAAACTCTTTACACGACAGTTGATAAAGAATTCAACTTGATGCCTAAGTATCTCGACTACCGTAGAGAGTTGCTGAAGTATAACAACTCGGGCAAGGGAACTGACGCATTCAACAATCAGACCATCATAGAGAACTACAATCCTTCTGTAACCGACTATGATGTTGATACCAAGTCGATGAATATTATATACGCTGACAACGCACCTGTGTCGGAAGCTATATCAACAAGATACACAGTATCATTTGACGAAGCTTGGATGAAGGAAAACTTCAAGGATTCGGCAGATGTCACCAAGAAGATAATACTTCCGTTTGGCAGCCAGCGTAGATGGTTTATACCAGACTCTCGCTCATACAGCAAGGATGTGTATAAGAACTACTATGGTGGAACCAGTCTCAAGTCTGGTGATAGCTACATCCCAGGTTTGTTCCGCTACAACGATTCCATGGTTCTCGACACTTATGATTTGGAGCCTGGAGATAACTTCTCAACTCTAACCCGCGATGGAAACACTCTCACATTCAGCGGTAATGCAAGACTGCTTCAGTATCTTTACACGGGCAAGGGATTCGGCTTCCGCGGCGTATTCCAAGAGGTTTGCCCACACTCTGGCAACTTCCCATCTGTAAACGAAGCGATCACACTTCCAGACAACTCAACATACAAGAATCCAGTGTTCCAGCCTATATCGGTTGATACCACCAGCGGAGTTCGTGTTGTTGGTGTTCGCTTCAAGAGTTGCGATGACATTGAAAGACTGATAGCAGCCAACTCAACACCACTCTATAAGAGCGTGCAGTTGTATGGTCAGTTCTCCATGGATGTGTCAGCGGAGTCAATACGTTTCTGCCCCGACAAGACCGCATTCACTAAGCATCCCGCCCTCGCTGATACCTATGTTGTTAAATTTTTCGTACCACTTGGTATCCTCGACAAGAACAGAAGAACATACTCTCTCAACAGTGAGTTCTTGCAGATTGACGGAAACACTGGAAGCGACTTGATACGAGTTGAAGGTATCTACGTTAGAAATCCTAAAGACCTTATCAACTACAAAGAGTCAGCAAACCAGTTCGTTCTTTCCGATCAGTTGAAGAATCCGTGCGAAGATGTGTCGAATAGTCTGTTCTGCAAGTATCACCTTAGCGGACAGATGAATCTTGCAACAGGAATACAGGCATTTGATTACGGCTCAGACTTCCCAACCACATATATCTGCAAGAGCGATATACGCAATCTTCTTCACGGAATTGAACTAGGGCTTCGCCCAGCCGATACCTGCGTTGACAAGGCAGTTACTTACTCATATGAGAGCGACTTCCAGTGGTGGATGCCAAAAACTGCGTGGAGAAAGAGAGACATCCAGAAGAACACGGCTTCGTATGCAACTGATATACTGTCTGGTATAAATTACAATAAGAACAATAAGTTCAACAAGTTCTTCTACAACTATCAAATGACAGCCGGTTCTGAGAAGCCCAGCGCACTCTCATACAAGATAACAGACGGTGTTATAAACAAGAACAAGGTTTACTACGCCAAGGTCAACGTGTATCTTGACTACTCGGGTTTCTCATACTCGGAAATATCAAAGACAACTGAGCCGAGCAACCCAATAGACTCGGAAGAGATGAAGAACATCGTCGTAAGAGATGGTAAGCAATCTAACTACACCGACTTCAAGCGTTCTCCAGTTTCAACCTGTTCAACGTTCTATATTCCAATCTCATGGTATCCAGAAGTTCCAGCCGATAACACCATTGAATGGTTCAACTATATCGTAGGAAGTGCCGGAGATACAGATGGCGCACCATCCATCACCATGACTCCAATCGGTTTGATGACATACCTCGTAAACAACGCTGGAGATGCCAATAAGAGCGATGTGTCTACCGAAGCAGATGTTCTCGCAAATGCAACACGCGGCTGGACCGTTGCCGATTGGAACGCTCTGTTTGATAACAACATTGACGTTGAGTTTATAGCAGAAGAAATTCCGAAAGACAAATACAAGCTGTTTGACAAATATGCAATCCTTCCAGATTATCCTATAAACGTTGGAACTGAAATACGAATCAAGTATAATGTTGCCGATAGAGATTCTGTCGGATGGTCTGTATACGACAACTATACAATATACGCAAAGTCAAACAAACAGAAGGTATTTGACATTCCGGCGCAGTTGAAGTCGATAAGAAGATGGGCAGAAGACGTTACAACGGTAACTCTGAACAAGCTCATCATTCCTAATGACCTGTATACGGTTCTTTCAGACACCAAGATACGATTCAACCCATCGTCGGTTCTCTCAAATATCAAAGGCGCGACGATAGTCGGGAGATACTTCTTCGACCTTCTCTTCAGTGATAATACCAGTGTAAAGGTTGAAGATGACTTCTTATTCAATAAGGAAAGAACCATCAATCTTCTGCCTTACGAGTCAACTGATGATAGAATATTCTCAAGTGCAAAGAGAATGCCAAATGAAAACCTTGTCATGTATTCGCAGGATAATATATACAATATTGTCAATATAAACAACGAGTATGTGTTCAAGTCTATAAACAAGAATAGCGCAATTGACCTTGATTATAAGAAGTCTGGAACTGTCAGTCTTACAAGTAATGAAGTTGCGTTCTCAAAGGGCTTCCAGAGTAATATCCTCAAGCTCTACGCAATTGACGATAACAACGGTATCTTTGACATAGCGGCATACTTCAAATTTGATCCTAAGATGAACTCTATGAAGAACTACGAGGGTAAGAAGTTTGAGCTTATTCTCAAGGCTGAAACAATATTCGATCCAGTTAGCAAGAAGCATATACTTGGAAGCTACTACTTCGTCGGTGTTGGCGTGTATAACTTCGACATTGGTCTTGGTATAGCCCGTTATAACACCGAAACTGGTGTTATGGAGAAGTCGTTCTTAGCTGGGTTTGGCGAATACAATACCCGTGGAGTTGATACCGACAAGTGGTACAAGTTGAGAGCCATAGTAACTGAAGACTTTATTCGTGTCATATTCAATGAGAAGAATGAGTCTGAGAGATTGGTTATCAACTACAACATCAGTAAGAAGACTCAGACCGATACTGCAAGATACATTGACGGGTCGTTTGATGAGCTTGTATACATCGTTACAGGGTTGGATAAGAATGGTATAACCTACCCCGGCAAGCTCGGTGATAAGACTTCAGCCACATTCGTAAGTGATAACTTCAACGAGGAACTTGTCAAGTCGGCAAGACCATCGGGAACTATAGCGGGTGTCGTATTCCACAACGAGCTAACCTACCTAACCAGCCTTGAGTATGTTTCGCAGATACAGGGCTTGAAGGTTTATGGGGATACGCACAATACCACCGACTCTACCAACCTCATAAACGAAATATATAAGTTTACTGGTAGCACAACCATAGATTACGTTGGCAAGACTACCAGCAATACACTGGTAATCCAAGCTGGCGGGGCTGTATTCTACCAGTTGAACGGTAAAGACATGAACCTATACGATAAGAACGTGAGAGAAGTTCTTGTGAATGGAGAATATGTCATTATAAGATACAACGTCGATGTAAATAATGTTACACTTATAGACCAGAACTTCTCAAAGCCAAAATCTATATATGTTAAAGACCTGTCGTTCAACGTTGACCACTTGTTCAACTACCTAAGATTTACGAACAGAAGAGTAAAGAACATGTGGAACGGTAAAGACAAGGTATACATAGAGTTCTGTGATATTGGAGTATGTGACACATGGAATCAAGATGACTGGAATATTCCAGTGTGGGGTTGCTTCGGGGATTCGCGCAATACATGTAACTAAGGAAGAATACAATGCCAAGAATATTAGGTGAACAAAGCTCATTCGATTCAGATATTCCAACACCAGTGGAAGGTGATAGGAATTACGCTATTACTATTGACGATTCTCTTCAGAAGCTAACCAATAGAACAAAATGGTTGAAGGATAATCCACCCATCGGTCCACAGGGTCCGGTCGGAGCTACGGGAGCCGCTGGGGCTGCTGGTGCCCCAGGAGCAGATGGCGCGGATGGTTCACCCGGAGCTAACGGCGCTGGAATTGACACAGGATATATAGTTTCGGTAAATTCTATATCCGGAGCGGTGAGCTTAGTTGGTAACTCTGGTATAGATGTTATCACTCTACCAAATGGTCAGATACAGATTTCTCTATATGTTCCAATAAGTATATCATCGTTCACAGGCGGAAGCTCTAACGAGATAGGATCTACTGTAGCGTCAGCCACACTTAACTGGAGCATAAATAAGACAGAAACATCCCAAAGCATAAACCAGGGAATAGGAACCGTCACAAATGGTGTCAGAACAGCGTCATATAGCACCCCAATGACATCAAATACAACGTTTACTATTACGGCAAGTGACGGCACGACAAGTGGAAACGCAAGCACCACTGTTGCGTTTTATAACCGTAGATGGTGGGGAACCGACCCTCTCACGTCACTGGCATCGGCTCAGATACTAACACTTGATAATAACGAGTTTTCGTCGGCAAGGTCTAAGACATTCACAATAAACGGTAACGGAGAGTATATCTATTACGCATATCCAGCGGCTTGGGGAACGGCTACCTTCACGGTAAACGGGTTCCTAAACACCGCCTGGACCCTTACGGTAGTAAGCCATACTAATTCCAGCGGTCATACGGAGAACTATAATGTGTATAGATCCAATACCATACAAAATGGAACCGGTATACAAATAGCTGTTTCATAAATATAGAATAGGAAATATATGGCAAATAACATCGGAACTCTCGTAACAGCACAGATACGCCCCCAGGCGGATGGCGATCCTATAGCAACCGCATTGGCTAATGATATCCAGGGTGGATGGCACCAAGTCACCAGTATAAGTGATCGTGATGCGATAATATCAGCCCGTAAAGTAAACGGCATGGCTTGCTTTGTAACCGATGTATCGGCTTCATATATTTGGGGCGACACCGGATGGACTCTGAATTCTTCTCAGGCTGCCTTTGATCCTTCATCATATACCCTATTATCCATAACTACAAGTATCTCTGGTGACTTACAGCAACAGATAACCCTAAACGGTTATCCAAAAGCAAAGACAGGATACTCACAAGAAACCATAGTTACTTTAGGTGACTCTTGGACTGGCAGAACTCTTCTTCGTGTAAACCTTTCTCCTGCACCATCTCTATTGGTAACTTCTCCTAATGATGTTGGGTTTGAGGGTTATATGGGATGGGCAAATGCTATCCTTGATAATAGATTTAGAATAATAGAGGATATGGGTGCTTCGGGAGATACTTTAGGTGAAATGTATGGCAGAGTTGTTAATGGATACGATGTAGCAACTCTTGATGGAACATCACAAGATTATGCATTACCACATACTATTCCTTCTTTGTCAGTATTACTACCAGATTGGTTGTTTATATTTGGAGGAATAAATGACATATCATCTGGTGGTCAGGCTTCGACTATGATAACCACATGGCAGAATATTTACAACTATGCAGTTTCTTTGGGTGTCAAAGTCGCTACTGCTACTTTGCCGTTGGTTGCTCCGTCAGGTACACCATGGACTGCATCGCAAAAGAGACAAGCAATTACTTTTAATAGATTTTTAAGGCAGTTCTGCAAAGAGAACGGAGTTCCATGTGCCGATTTTAATTTAGCATACACTGACCCAACAACGGAGCAGATGGTAACAAGTTATACATCTGATTCATTACATCCTAATTTGCTTGGTGGTATTATCGGTGGACTTGAATTAGCTAAAGCATTCAAGAATACTAATTCTATATATCAAGAGAGATTACCTCCGATTAGAGATGCTAGGAGACTAAATCTCAATAATAGGCTTATAGGGGCGAATGCTGCCAATACGAATGGATTCAGAAACTTCATAACATTAGCCGATATTGACGGTCCTACTGGAACATATGTTGAGCAATTGGGTTCTGGAACACTTACTAACCTTGTAACCGTTTCTAAAGTTGCAAGAACCGATGGATACCCAGGAGAAGTAACTAGAATAAACTTTGATGGTACTACAGCAACAAGTAACTCATCAAGAGTTGCAATAACACAAGAAGTTAGAGAAGCATCTTGGAGTAGCGGTGGGGCAGTTAATCCATCAAGCGGTTCATCTGGAAACCTTTATACTCATAGAGTCGTTACTACAACTGGAAGAGCAGCATCTACCCCCGTTGATTACCTTGTAACAAACTTTGGTGGAACGTTTGCTGTTGGAAGCGACCCTACGGCATCTTGGTCAACTACTATTGGTGATATTATTACTGACGGAACGGTAACGATGAGAGTAGTAAATGCAATTATCGCTGGTACTACCGCAATTCGTTTTAAGTCAGTGTTCAGTAACTATACACTTACTGCTGGATCTGGAACACATATACACAATCAGTTAGTGTTTAGAAACTCAAGTGGTACAGTGTTAGGTGAAAACAATTTCTTTAGATACGAGGCTGGATCTACTCTACCAAATGTGGCTAATTATATCCAGAGTTCTGTATACGAAACCCCAGCAGTAGTCATCCCCGCAACGACTGCAAGATATGCAATACAATTTGTTATTTGGGTTAATTCTGGAAGTATTGGTTATGTGGATTTAGAGGCACTTGATTGTTATATCGCAGAACCCGAAGGAGATGTACCGTGAATAGTAAATTAAATAATGTAACCAGTATTCCAAATCAACTTATTAAAAAAGTTGGTATTGATGGTTATACGACTAGCAATATTATTGATAATGTGACTGGAACAGTTACTATTTCTGGAAGTGTTACTGTTACTTTAGGGTTGCCATCAAGTAGTGGAGTGTTGGCATTGTCATCCAGTATTCCCACATCGGCAAGCTTCCTTACCGATTATGACAGTCGTTATGTCAATGTAACTGGCGATACGATGACAGGAACCCTCAACATATCAAAAACTTTTACATCTGTCCCAGCCGAAGATTTTATTGCATTGAATTCTGACATCACGGTTTCTGCACCAGATATTGGTTCCGCATTAAATAACTTTAAAAACTATCAACCATCAATTATAATTGATAATAGCGGAACGGGTAATCAGTTCTATGGTACGGTTAATAACTTTAGAGGTAGTATTAATGTTTCTTGTTCAAATGGTGGAACAATTAATGTAACTAATGTAGCTGGTATACGCTCATCTGGTATTTCTATTGGCGAAGGTGTTCATGCTGAATATGTTTCTGGTCTTGGTTTGGAGTGGATGAGTGTTATGGGGGTTGGAGCATCAGCAGATAACTTATACGGAATAAATATAGATGGTTATCAGATAGATGCTGGAGCAACGGTTAATAATTGGTATGGAATATATATTGGTGGTAGTGGTGTTGTTGATGGTCCAACCGCAACTAACCACTATGGTATTTACCAAGAAGAAACCTCCGCAAATAACTATTTTGGTGGCAGTGTTACGGTTGCCGATATTGCTGGGGTTAATGGCAATATAGTCGTACATGACGCTGTTGGTAAGTTGGTTGACAGTGGTGTGAATATATTGAATATATCTGGTGGATCGTCGTGGACACCAATTGCCGGTAGTGGAGTTGTTATTACACCAGTTGGTAATAACTATCAGTTCGATGTCGATACTTCTGTAATATCTTTAGCGTCCATAACCGGAAACTCGTTCACACCAAACGGATCTTATACCGCATATTCCTATACATTAAACGATCATGCAACTATATATTGTCCGACCGACATGGCTAACGGCGAATCAAAAACCATTAGAGTAATTCAACCGGAAACTGTGTATTCTCTATCTTTTGTTAATGATTTGCCGTTTGTGTGGAAATTTAGCAACGGAAATGCACCCGTAATAACATCACAATCCAACGCAATAGATATTTTAACTATATTGAGGATGGATACCGATATATATGTAACAATAATCAAGAACTTCTTAGAGAGTGCCTAATAAATGACATCCTCAAGATACAATTTCGCATTCTGGCAACCCGACCCGGAAATAGTTATATTCAATGAACCGGGCAATAGAGACACTATAACAGAAATTACCGAACCGGCTCCGGCGGTACAATGTGGTAGTTTTAATAATGAATTTGATAAAGAAAATAGCGACTATTACGATTATAATGGAAACTATTATCAAAACACCAATTTCTCTGAATGGTATGATAGTAATAATGATTTTTGGTATTACTCTATATACGATTTACCAGACTATTGCGCTACATCCGCGGGTGGTAGTAACATTCTACCATTGCCGTATTTAGCATCCGATACCACTTTCACCCTATCATCAAATTCAGCACCCACAAACTTTAGTGAATATGCTCAATATAGTTTTTATTATCAACCGTTTTTAAGAGTGGATAAAACCATTGAAAATAGCTTAGGTGCGGAGTTGGTCGTTTATAGTATAGATGTTAAAGCTTATTATGTTTCACAATATGGGCAATTTTATAAGCAATCGTGGATTACTAATACTAATAGTATTTCTATTGACTATGATACAATAACAGACAAATATATAATCTATCCAACCAATAGACTTTTTATAACATCCGACACATTTGAGTCAATACTATTTGTTATAACGTATACTACAAATTCGAGAGAAATCATAAAGCATCAAGTAGTGAATTGCTATGATATAACTGAAAAATATGCATACCCATTGGGTTTATTTAATGACGGCGCTACACACACATTTTATTTACCTTTACATAACGAGCAACTAAAATCAATAGACGCAACAACTATATATGAAGTTGGATATGATAGTATTAGTGGTCTTGTAAGTGCAAAAATATCAGCAATTGCCTTACAACCAATATTTTTGAGCATATTACATAAAACATCCAAAAGAAATAATGCCGATGCCACTCTTAATATTCCATACGGAAATACCACAGCAAGGTGTGGAACTGTCAACGTCTCATATGGTGGCTATGTTGGATTTGCCGAATATGCCGTAACTACTCCATCTGGAACCGGCATGCTTGAGTTTGATTTTGTTAATTACTCTATACCAGATAGGTTTGCTATAACAATAAACTCTCAAGTAAAATACGACTCAATGAATTATGTGAGGCATGGTTATAGAGCATACATACCAATAACATCGCCAATAATCGGCTCCGCCGGATTGAGGGTATATACGAATGATCCGGGGACAGCTTGGATATCGTCGCTCGGATGCTTACGAGATTATTCAATTTATACTAATGGTCTTACTTTTGATTTTGACAACGAGTTTTCAAAGAATGATATTCTTGTTATTTCTTTAGATGGGATATCATACACTAAAGCAAAAGAGGGAGTTCATTATCAATTTCACTCAAACGTATCACCAAATATAACGAGATATACTGCTTTAACTACGGTATATGTTCTATTGGCAAATGAAAGGATATATGGAAGTATTGAAAATGTAATTGCATATTACGATCCATATACTTCTTTGCCTGTTCATCACCAACTAATGAAACTAAAGTATCCAAATAAAACTATCATGGGTAATGATAGTTTGAATCCTAATGTTGGTGATATCCGAATTACAAAGCTTGGTCTGTATGGTTCGTTTGTTAATTACACAGTCAATGAACCATCTGATAGCCAAACATTAACAAAATATGAGCCGTTGGTGTTATCTCCATGTATAACCGGCAATTCACCTTTTACGGCGATGGGAAGTGTTAATTATGTAAAAGAGTCTCAAATGTATGAACAAGTTTTAATAGTTAGGGATTATAGCGATGGCGGTGTTTACTTATTAGACCCCCTTGCGTATCTATTAGATGCGAATGGGCAAAAAGGTATGGGAAACACATCCACCGTAATACCACAAACAACACCTACAAGTGGGTATGGTTATTTTTTTGAAGATACATCCGTAGGCAATACAATAACTTTACCATACGCACAACCATTTTACGGTAACACGGTTGGCTATAAAATGTTTCAGACTCGTATTACTCACGATTTAAGTTTGCCGGACCCAAACTCTATAATCTCAAGTTACACGATAAATGTTAATGGTGGGGCGTATTCATCAACCATATCAAACATAGTAGTTCCCGTGGCGGGTGTAGTCGCAGACATATTTACAAAATATGATGGGAATACAACGCAAAGCATAAATATTTCGATTTACGATAGTAGAAGTGAAGCTTTTCAACATAGCATAGCAATATGGAATGTCGTATCTGAATTAACTTCAACACAAAGCTTTAATTATAATAGTGGGAGAATTATTCGTGTAGTAAAAAAGAATTTATCATATGGTTCAAATGCATATGAGTCGGCAGTTATTAACACGGATTACACAAGCTCGTTTATTGATCCCGTATATACTATAACATCTATAAATCCAATAGAAATTGTGGAAAGAGTTGGTACAAATCCTCTAACATAAAGCCATATTATGAAAAAATTAATATATACCGTTTGCATGGGATCGGATAAGTATGTTGATATGCTCAATATGTGCTTATATTCACTTGTTAAGAATGGGAAATTCGAAGGTGATATAGTTGTTTTATGCGACTTTGATGAATTTGATAATATGTACGAAATAAGGAGTGATAATTTAAAATTTATTAATATAAAAAATGATGTAGAAAATTTGAAAATTTGGGGAATGCCTAAAATTGCTTGGTATGCCAAGACAACAATTTTCGACTATGTAAATAGAAACGATTATAATGAAATAATGTATCTTGATATTGATACAATTGTTAATGGGGATATACTACCAATTTTTGAACAACTTAAAGAATACCCAATATTCGTACAACACAATGGTATATGGTTAAACGTTGAGGGGTATTTAAGACGCTTAGATCGTGTATATCCAATGCCACATATTGATTTCGTTAAATATAAAGATGCTTCTTGCTGTAGTGGATGTTTCGTTTTATCCGATTTTAAAGTAATAGACGAATGGAATAGAGTTGTTTTTGATGCATACACTAAAAATATCAAGAGACAAATAGGGGACCAAGAATTATTACATTTGGCTATAATAAACTGTGGATTTGAGTTTAAAAACATTAACGGGGTTGGATTCCAATATAATACGCAAAATAGTGGATTAATTATATCACATTTCACTAATATAAATTTCAATATAATTAAAAGATATTTCGCAGATAAGATAAATAGTATTTGAACCTAAATTCTATACCATCGACGGGAACAATTATTACATACCATCAAAGACTTCAGAAGGTCAATAGACTGTCAATATAAAGATTCTGACTAAATAACACTGCCATTACTCAAAAATATAAATAAGGTATATGGAGTGCATGAATGTCAATAGCATACTTACCCTCTGAGGGTGGAATCAATAAAGTTGGGTTGACCAAGGATAACCTTTGGTTTGGCGACTCTATTGGTGGAAAAGTAGTCGATAAGATAAAGGTCAAGAAGTTCTCGTCAACCGGGAACTACTTCACCAATGTTTATGGAAACCTCGAATCGTCTTCCAGATGGTTCTTCAAGGATGTTACCGAATATAACTTCCTGAATGGCATTACACTCTACAGATGTGTTTATATAGGATCTGACGAACGCTACAAGGAAACTGAAATCCTTGGAAACATAGCAGCCTCCATAACACATAACGGTCCAACATCGGCAGACTCATCAGTAGCCATAGATATAGCCACCGATGGCAAGTTCACTGCGTTTACTTCACAGAATACCAAGACTCTTGAAACTGAGCAAGACCCAACAGCAGTAGTGTCTGGTAGAACCGATTGGGCGTCAAGTATAAACTTCTCAACCCCGCTAAACCCTGGCGAATACATCAAGGTTTGGATCCGCCTGAGATTTACAGCTAACCCAACTCTTATTGACGTTACTGATTATGACTACTTCATAAGCATCAAAGACCTGACTATACCTATGCGCCGTACCAACGGCAGAATGTCAATGTCGAAGGTGTTTAGTATGTCTCTCAAGGAAGAAAACTATATACTTCGCGAATGCCTACCAAAAGACTTCGCCGTTCAGAACATATATAAAGTTATTGACAACGGAAATATCAATATATTTCACATAGAAGATGACAGGTTCAAACTTCTTGTTATAAAGCCAGGACCAAATCCCGACAACTCAAAGTATATCAGTCTTGACATCAGCACATTCGTTCCAGATATAACAGCCAATAACGAGTTTATATCCAACTTCACCGAATGCTTTACAACTGCTATAACGGGAACCGTGGCGACCACTGGAACGTCTGGAACCCCACCGACAACTGGTGACAAGTTGGATTATCCAGACATAGCCTACGACTACACTAACATAGTCGGAACCAAGTTTCTCGTTGATGTATTTGGGTCTAACAAGCCAGATAGAAATGACTTCTATCTGTTCTTCAACACATTCCTCACCGACACAACCGACGATTACATTCAGAAATACGGTCATAGGAACTACTACTGGAACTGTGGAATAATTCATATAAACCTAAACCACCTAAACGATGCTTTCTTCGACGGTATTGAGGCTGGTTACTCAAACGTCAAGACCATAAACTTGATAGAACAATATGAAGAGATAATCCACGATAGGTTCTTCATCCAGTCGGTTATGCTTCAGGATGACCTGTTCACTGGAACTGGCTACATTCCAGAAGATTGCCGCATTGTCAACAACAAGTCAAAGCTGTTCTACTTATGGGAAGGTGACGTTGTAAACAGGAAGCCGATGCTTCAGATGTTCAACATACCATCGGTGTTCTCGACGGTTATAAACACCATAGAGAACAACGCTGGAACAGAAGGATATATAACATTTGAAGAGCCACATGTCAATCTTATAAACTATGGATACTTCAGAGACGTTCATCTGATAGACAACAGTATAAAATATGTTCAACTTGGTCCAGCCACCCAGGCTGCTTTCCACCATGGTCTTTCTCCTGTTTCTTACGACATGGATAACCTTGAGTTGAATCAGTTCTCATCGACCTGGGCTTTTGGTATATCTACACAGAGCGTATCAGTTGTTGTTCCACCTGTTACCGGATCTTGTGAGATAATAACTACTCCAGCCGTTTCAGCGGTTGGAACTGATGATATTTACTTTGATAGAAACAATCCAAATCACTGGCATTTGGCAAGTCAGTCGCAGTTTGATAGCTTTATAGGTGGCGGATTCGCTGTAAATAGAAGCGATTATACATTTAATCTATTAGACAGAAGCATGCCTATATTCAATATTCATTGTCTCGGAAGTCAGGCTCTTTCAGCATTGAAGGCTTCTTATAACTTCAAGACTCTGAAGTGGGTATTGACTTTGAACACCGAATCTGGCGACCCTTATGAAGTTGAAGTAAGTGACGCTGACTTATTCATTACGGCTGAGAACGCCATAACTGTGAACCTCTTCCGCCAGTTGGATTATGGATGCTCTAAGAAGTATATAGTTCACATGGAGATTTGGGTAAACGGTAAGCAGCTATTCAACGGCGTGAGCTACACCAAGTATACCAACGATACCTTCGTAATAACCCACAACAACGAGGGAACCTTCGCTGGTTGGCTCTCGTATTGGGATGTGAAGAAGTATATCGAAACCGACGTATCCAAATACGCAGTTCCTATGTTCCAGATTCTATCAAATATAGCCTGGGCTGAGTTGGAGTCTGAGATTGTAAACGTTACCGAAGTCGAGTCTCTAAAGATGTTCAACTTCAAGCGTAACGTTCTCATGCGTAACCTTGATTGGGGTTCTAAGGAATCTATCGTAATACCTATTGTTCTTCAGGGTAATGGATACAACGTTGACTCGTCGTATAACTTGGAAGTAAGAAGAAGCATATTCGACTTCTCCAAGATAGACATCAATCAGAAGTCATTTGCGTTTACATTGGAAGGTTCTTCCGATATCCTTGAATGGCAGGCAGGATCCTACGATATAGAGCGTGATTTGCTTGTTGTTTGGGTTAGAGTTGATAACTGGTCGGGTCAGAGAATAGTCATGTATTACACCGATAGTAGAGTAGCAAATACTCTTGAAACTCTCTACCCTTATCGTGATGACTGGTATGCAGCATGGCACATGAATAACAACGTCAAGATACCAAGAACTCGTTATGTTGACCAGAAGGTATTTGCTGGAGGCGAGCAGTTCGTTCGTGTCTCCGACTCGACAGGCACCGAATACCTCATTAGAATAGACAAGCAGTTTGTATTTGGCTACACCGAAACCTATAAGAGCAACAAGTTTGATATCAGTTGGGATGATAGAACAACTGATAAAGACACTACCGCTCTTATTGATGACTTCATCAGAACACACGTTCCTAAGTTTAAGCCTTCGTTTATGGAAATCAGAGATGTCAATAGCATATTCCCATACACACTTGAGAGCGGCGGAAACAACTTCAGTGTTCGTGAGAAGCAGCCAGATTCGAGTAACGTAATAGTTCCACAAGCACCCACCGTCATTTGCAGAATATAACAGGAGATACACATGTCAAACCAGAAAGTTGACTTTCAAAAGATAAGTGGCGGCGTGGTAGCCTGCGCTGGCGTAAATACGAATTGCTGGTATCAGAGAGATGCTGTCGATAAGTTTTCGGTCAACGGTGCCTTCAGCAGTCTCCAGACTATATTTGATTGGGTTCTTGTCAAGAACATTGATAATAGATTCTTCAAGTCGGGTGTTCTAAGATACTGCGAGGGGCAGACCTCGGTAAATATCAAGTTTAGCTCCCCATTCCCAAGCAATGACTACTTTATCTTCTTCTCACCAAACAACAACGTCAATGCCTTCTGGATTGACAAGAAGGTGTTCAAGTGCGTCGTTTCCTCAAGCGGTCCCCTTGGCTCAGAACTTAGCTGGATAGCCGTTCATAAGGAACTGGCACGAATGACGGGTATAAACAATCCGGGTTCAATATTTGCCGGAAGTAGAGTCATAACCAATGATTCGATACCTTCGATCATAACTAAAGAAACACTTGACATTGCTGAAGATGCCGATGCTAATGTAAATGGATGGTATAATAACGAAATAATCATCAAGCCAACCGAAACATTAGACGAAATATATAAACCAATGAGCCTTTCATCATATTCGACCCTTCTATCAGCTAACATAAATATAAATAATTACTGGATAGAAAAGGCTAAGGATAGGGTCAAGGTTGGGACGAGCTATCCAAAATCATGCCAAATTGACTATCTTCTAATCAAGTCGGGTGTCAACTGGTGGGATGAAATCTAAGGAGCATTGTAAAGATGGCAAAATACACCGAAAACATAAGTCTGGTCAATCCGACTAAGTTTGTCAATGATGAGAATGCAAATGCTCCCGTCAAGGAAGTTCAGGGCAACGTTGAATACGTTCTCAACTTCCTCAATGGCAACAAGGCACTCCAGGCAGGAATTTACGGAAACCTATGGGATTATGACCGTGACGGCAGAAGACTCACCTACAACGGCGGAAAGTTTGACACCTATAAGAAGGTAAACTCGTGGTTAGCCTTGAATAACCTTCAGGTAGCCAATGACGATGAGATGTCTTGGGATGTAACCAATTCCAGAGCAGTTTATAAGGGGCAGACAGATGTATTGGTTGATAGACCAAAGTGGATAGAAAAGGAAATATGGATTCCAGAAACCCTCCGTGACCAGAAGCTTATATTCGCTATCAAGGCGAGCGGATGCACGGAAGCAACCGGCTGGACCGAAGCTACCGCCGTATGTGAAACCATCGGTATTCAGATTCTCGGCGGTGACACAGACGTTCAGACATTTCGGAACGTAGGTGGGTGGAATAACCACTTATACTACTCGAATGACTCCTATGGCGTCAAAATGACTACCGTTGTTGTTCCTTTCAAAGCATCTAAAACAACCAAGTCGGTAAAAGTAAAGATCCTAAGAACTGTCAACGACAACTACTTGCATATAGATAAGGTTTTTGTAGGTGGTCTTTGCACTCCATACGAAAACGACATAGAAGAGTATAAGATATACGATCTTGACATTAACGAGTTCTTTGACTATGTAAACGTATGTACTAAGGTTGTTTCAACAACTGTTCTCGGTCACAAGGTTGCCGACGCTCGTGATCATATTCGTGGTAACGACCTCATGACATGGTATCAGTTCAACTATGTCATGCGTGAAATTCTCACATATGGATCTGTTTATACTACTTCACACACAACCCCAACAACAGGAACTTCAGGAACCTCGGGCGACCCTGGAACCTCTGGAACTTCCGGTTCTCCAGCCACAACCGGAGCCTCCGGTTCTCCCCCCGATCATAATTGGAACCTTATAGATGTTCTTCCTATCTATGGAAACCTACAAGGCAAGGTAACATGCAATACAACTGAGCGTGTATACCGTGTAGATCACCCGGTTCTTGAGAATCCTTCAGCACCTATCATTACATTACAGATACCTTCGGCTACTTCTCAGGTATTCGTTCAAGGTGTCTTTGACGTACAAAACGACCACTTCTACGTCACTCTATCTGATATCCCTTCTGAAGACGGATATATCATAAACTGGACTCTCGGCAACGCCTTCTCCCCAAGAGAAGCTATAGACGCTTTGGATCTACCAGATGAAGCTGCCGCAGAATGCCCATTGCCAACCGTATACCCACAAATATTCAACTATGAGAGCAACGCCTAATGGCTGATTCCAACCTCCTATCAGAAGACCTATCCATCATAAATGGTGACAAGAGTGCTTCTGTAAAGAAAGACGGGCAATTCAACGACACTCTAAACAACCGAGTAGTCGGGGATGTCGTTGCACTAAGCGACGGGTGGACTAATGCCAACAATTCCCAGGATGGATCTACCTTTATTCAAAAGGTTACAACTTCCGATTTATACGATATTGAGTCGAACTTTGTGAAGAAAGAAGGAGAAACAGTATCACAGTCAAGATACATATACGACGATACAAAAGGAACATTGAAGTTCAAGGATGAAACGTTAGCCAAGCAAAATGAGTTTGGATGCACATATGAGGGTTCCGATGAAGTAAGCCTAAATGACATGGTTCGCGACCTTGAGATTCTGTCAGCATTCAGCAGAATACCAGACTTCGGAACGATATATGATTTCCAAGTTCGTCAAATGAACTTTGGTATCTATAAGTATGCCAACGCTCTTCTCTGCATAAACCTTGCCAAGTCTCTTGGCTATATGTCGATGGATAAGATCATCAACGATGAGTTCATTACTAAGAAGGGAATGAATGACCTGAATGCTCGCTTTGCTGGAACTGCCGACGAAGCTAACTATCCAAAATACAGCGGATGGCTTGACGGTGAAGAGTATATCAAAGGTGGATGGGTTGATATTGATAAACTCATCCACCAAGCTCTAAGCAATGATTGGGCATATGACGCCGATTGGTCGCTTGCTGTTAGAACAAAGAAGTTCCAAGACCGTAAGCGTGCTTTGGTATATCTTATCTTAACATACACCAGTAGCGTGTGGGAACTCAACTCAAACAACAAGATTATTGACTTTGGATTAAGAATCATAGACAAGACATCCGGCAAACAACTAGACTACACTGATATAAAAGATGGTCTGAGAAGTATCATGGGTCAGACTATGACCGCTCACTTTGTTGGTGAGTTGGGAGATGCAAGTAAAAACGCAGATGGAAGTCTCTCGAATGGGCAGCCATCATCCGCCGCCGAATGTAAGACAAGTGGGTGCGACAAAAATTACATTGCCAAGTGTGATGGAACTATATACAAGACCGATTGCCAGTCGGTTTCTATAAATGCAGGATCGCCAGAAGATGCATCCGCTGGAAGTTCGCATGTTCTCATGCCACAATTCAAGTTGAACCCATTATCAAATTACAGAAAAGATAAGCCAGATATTCTCAACACCATTGACCCTATAAACTGGACTACAGGTAACATTGATTACATAAAGACTACATTCAAAGAAAGTTACATATGGCTTGATGAGATAACTAAAAAGTTCGGTGACACAACCTACGAGTCAACACCTCTAAATCAAAACAGAGCATTTCATTATGTCGGTGGAACTTTCAATAACGGGGTAGCTCTTGGTGGGTTTTACCATAGGAACGATCCAATAAATGGAAGAGAGTATTGGGGATTAGCCGAAACCGACGAGGTGTGGAATGGAACTGCGTGGAGAGTATCTGGAAACTCCCCAATCACTCGCGGATTAGGTCTTTCAGGCGGAAACTCAGATTACTTCGTCGCTGCGTATGGTGTGAAACCATCGTGGTCAGTGTATGAAGATGAAGTAAATGGAACAAAAGTATCGCCATATAAGTTTACTACGGCAGGCATGAGCAAGTTTTATGAGTATAACAACGGCATATGGTCTGACCTCAATATAGATCCAATCATTGAGAAGCATTCGGTTGCTGGAACCATAACAGCTACTAAGACTGGAAATGACGCAGCTTCAATACCAAATGAATTATTTAAGAAGACTCAGCTTCCAAACTCCACGGAATGTATTGAAGCCTGCACGTCAACTGTTGACGATTTGATCAACTACGTTGGAGTATCTTCAACGGATGTGTCATTCAAGAATATAATGAGTGGATTCTGTTTCAATGGAACACGCGGACCCGTAGTGTTGGATGGGAAAAACTACTGCGAAGATTTTGACGATAATATTATATTCTTCTCGCGCATATATGCCGTAAAACCAAAGACAGCCCCACTAACAACCAAATGTTCCTTCGTTGACCAAAGCAAGAAATATCCAGTGAAGACCATTGGAACTTGTTACGTTGGAACGGGAACACATGGAATAGCAACAGGTGGAAAGACATGTTCCCCATTGCTATCATGTAATGGTGCCGACGCTCGAACCAACAAATACAATAGATACTTCGATACCTCAAAGTATCATGAAGAATATGATTCAACTGTTAAGTATGCATATGAATGGAACGGAACTGCGTGGACTCGTAGAGACGATATGCCAGAAGATGTTGCTTTCCACTGTGGAGTTGGCGATGAGAAGTGGTCTATATTTTGGGGAGGAATACATTCTAGCGTAGAAAGAGCAAATGTATCCCTGCTTATACCTGGGTGTGATACATGGTACGATGTTATGGCTGCCTTTAATGGAGCTTTCAATAGGTATGGTCTATGCGGTCTATCTGGTGAAATAAAATATGCCGACTTCGCCAACGTATTCTTTGATACTACTAGCGTAGTTTCTGGCGGAAATGTTGAGATATACAAGAACCCATCATTCAATTCCAACTCAAAATCCAAGTACTACCCTGTAATAGAAGTTGCATCGGCATGCACAAGTAAATTTGACATTGATATATCTATCGGTTCCAACAGTTCCTTGGAAATATGTCCCGGCGGTTCAAGTTCTCTTCTCGGCGCTAGAACCGATTGGGGTGTTAAAAAGAGATTCATCGGAAACATCGAAAATGAAATACTCTCAGCAACCATAACTATACATCCAGCAGGGTCGGTCGGATTTACTTCTAACAACGCCCCAGCATTTGGAATATACATAGGACTCTACGACTTATCAACAGGTAAGTACGTTCTAGCTTCCTATTATGAGTGGAAGGCTGGCATGTGGTCTGCTGACTATGATGGTGCAGTTGCCGACGTTCTGTTAGATCCTTCTGGAAATACATTCATAATAAATCCAGAAACCGCATCTCTCCCATATACATCCAGTTCATTCACATGGGATGTAACTGGATCTGATATATACGATTCAGTCGGAGAAATATCCGGGGCTTCAATATCCGGTGATCTTGTAGTTGGATACACCGACTACGGCGGATTCTATACTGGTATAGGGCACCGCGGTCATTATAAGCAAACTACAGTTCCGATCAGCGGAAACATGATGTATATAACCGTTTACGAAGGCGGCGATACAGTTCTCATAAATCCCGTGTCTGGTGATCAAGATTGCTTCTGTGTAACCCCATGCTCTGGAATGAGTATTACTGGAGGATCGACGGTTGTATATGATGCTGACGCCCTCGCCACCGCGGTATCGACAGGCTGGGTTGGAAAGACTGTCATAGTTGACTCTGACATATACAATTATAGATATACTAACGTATGTAATCTTATATCAAGTAACTACAATAAGAACAGCCCTTCTGACGGTGGAATGCTTATGTCATCCATGTCGAGCTACGCAAGTAAGTGGATTTGGTCGGTTCCGATGAATGTGGTTGGTGATGAAGACACCGATGAATTCTTTATCCAGAGAAGTTCGGCTATTACCCCAACTGAACATGGTTGTGAAGTAGTTAGATCAACCACACGCAATGGTAAAGCTAGAGTTTCCAGAGCTATTGTGGCAGATTCTTATTCCGATGGAATTGGTATGTATGGATTTGGTAAGTCTAATATAGAAAATTCATTAGCTGGATTCCCAACTAGCGGCTTCTTTGAATATCAAGAAGTTGGAACCCCAATGAGTTACGACAACTCCATGAAATCATTCCCATGGGTAGCCATTGGTGATAACGGAACAGTCGGACCACGCGGCAGCGTCGAGATGTTTGATGATCTTGGAAACTACTGGTTTGCTATTGGGGATTATAACAATAAGAAGGCATCTGAGATTACTTCAACACATCTCAACACCTTTACCATTGTCATGGTTCCAACGACCAAGTTTGATAAATTTAACGAACTTATCATAGCCAAGTCTAACCTTAGTTCTGCAAGTAAGTCGATTGACGGATTTGAAATAGCTAAAAATTTCGTGGAAGTAAATCCAGTAACCGGTCTTTACACGACTAATAAGACCATTCGTAATCGTGAGGGTTTGATAGAAGCGGTAAACGCCTACAATGGTCAAGATATATTCGACGTTTACGTTAAGCTATTTGATTACAACCTCCCAAGTCTTGATACTGATAACCAGTTTGTAGCCAACAGCATATCTGTAGTTCCTTCCGGTGGAACATACAACCTCCCATACTTTGAAACTGTGGCAAGCCCTGCGAAGCATGTTGAAATGTATGATGTTGTAACAACTAAGGATATAGATTGTCTGTCGTGTTACATAAGCGATGGTGGTGATGAAAGTAAGTATGCCGGAAAGAACTGGATACAGCATTATCATGAAGAATGGGTAGCCCCATACATTCAACATCCATTGGCTGGCATAGTTTCGAGAAGCGGATTTAACGTTTGGCTTTCGGCTGGTGATTGTTCACCACGCTGGGGAACTACAATCTGGACCACCCTTGATGATGGGCGCGTTTGGGTACACTTCAAGCGTTCAAGAATAGCCGTAAACGAGCTTCGCAACCATCTCATTTATTCCATAATAACCTCATCGTTCACTATAGACAATTACGGAAAGAATGTAACCTCGGATACACGCGTTATCAATAAGTATGATGAGTTTATATTCAATCTAAGTGATTACGCTGGTGATACATTCATAGAATCTCTTATTTCTGAGACTGATGTGGATAATAAAGAAAAGACTTGCGATGAGCAGACATCTGTATATGTTCCAGACTCTATCTGGTCAGTCTGCACCAGTGATTGTACATCATTCACCACCTTTACATCGCCAACATGTTCCGCTGGATGTAATGACGTTTACATAGATGCCTTTACGGGATGTGTAACAGGTCAAGATGGCTTGAATAACTACTCGGCGGAAAATTTCGACCCTGACATCGGCTATGTCGAATGGGCAACAAGCTTCGTTATGGAGTATAAGAAGCCTATCATAACCGAGAATGCAGGCGATGACAAGTATTACTATAAGTATAATATTGATGAATTGGGTTCTAACTGTCTCAAGGATAGGGAGCCAATAAATGATCAAAGCCTAGTTGCAACCTCGTGGAGAAGATTCCAAGACGGTGTTGGATTGGGTGGGGATGCGCCTCTATTCAATCGCCCCGGCGCAACCTTCACATGCAACTCAGCATTGAGCAACTTTGTCGGTCAGAAAGCATTTGGCGACCCTGACAAGGCTATCATTTGCGGTGGATACTCGGTAGAGTCTAACGGCGACCTCGCATTCAATCATGCGTTCTGGAACTACTTCACACAAGGACCAACATTCAAGTGGAATAGATTCGTTATAAATCCAGAAGATACTGTCAACAAGAACTATACTTATAGAAATCTGTCGCCATTCTATACCAACTTTGAACAAACGACTACTGACTCGGTTCACGGCTCAGTTCTATTTGACGTATCTGGTCCTGTAACGGTTGAGAGATTCGGTCAAGTTCTATTCAACAACACCAACGAGGCGAGTGTTGAGTTCGAAACATTCCCCGACTTTATCACTACGAAAGATAAATACAGTATATCTTTGACTCCTAGTGATAACGTTAGAGTATGGTGGGAATCTAAGGCTGATGGAAAGTTTACAGTCAAGTGTGAACTAGCTACATGGAATGGAATTGTTGACTGGAAGGTAATATACATAGACAACATTCCGGCTGACCAGATAGACGGTATCGACCCTCAAACCACATTCGACGGTTACGAAGACAAATAAGGACTAAACAATGGCTGTCAATAAGAAATCAATGCAAGTAAATGGAGTGGTCCTTAAGGGATCCGCCGAAGCTACATCGTATGATAGTCTCGACGGTGTTGACGTTGGTCTTTTCACCGATACCAGCGGCAACCTTTTGATTCGTGATAAGTGGGTCACCGACGTTCTCGGCAGAAACTCAATAACCCTGAAGGAACTCTACACCAAGTCAAAGGGCGTCTATTCGAGGCTCAATTCGGCTGGACAGGCTGAACTTCTCTTCAAGGATGACACGGTATCAAGACCTTACTCGCTCAACGAGATAGTAAGCTCATGCCAGAACTGGCGCAAGTTCCTCACCAGCGGCTCGTTGTGGTGGGCAGGACGCTCGGAAATAGACCACAGCAGTTGCGCAAACCTTCCGAGAAAGGATGATCCGGATGGTCCGTTGCGTGTATGGTCTATTGACCGCTACCTGTCTCAAATAAACAACTTTCAGAAGTGTTCAACAGTAACCCCATTGACATTCTTCGATATGACTATTGACAAGAGAACAGGTTCGCCTAAGTGGTGGGATGTTCAGAACCTTGAGATTGTCATGCCACCAACTGACAACTATAAAGCTGCCATCATCATGGTCAAGCTGGCATTCGGCTCTTATAATTCTCCGGAACCAATCATGTTCAGACTGTATGATGAGACTGCTGGTGTAGAATTGGTCAGAACAGCCGTTACACAGGCTAATGGCGGAAAGCTACTCTACCCTACTTCCCTCTCTTATTTTGGTCCAATGCCAACGAAAACAAGCTCCACGAGGTTCGGAAACATCACGGTCAAGTCGGATAGCAACTGCGAGGAAGATTGCGGCTGCACCGACATAACATGTGCTGAAACAGACCCATACTGCACAACAAGGGTTAATCAAGCGGCAAGTCAAACATTCGCCTCCGGTTCTCATCTTATAAAGGTTCAGTTTAGAGTCATAAACTATCATCCAGATCATTGGGAGAGAACATTCGGTATAGAGTTTGATGACGGCACCGGATCGTCGGAATATGCAACTACGTCTTCTATAGACGCTCTCGTATTCAATACCTCCCCCGATTCTAAATATACAAGACTACAGGGGTCGGTTGACTTTTCCGGGGAAACAGAAATAAAGGTAGCATTTGACACTGCCCTAGCCAACACAGCATACGCTGTCAGCCTCTCACCAGACAATAACATCAATTGCTGGTATACTGCTAAGACTATCAACGGTTTCACCATCAAGTCGGAACTTCCTTTCAGGGGCAAGGTTGACTGGACATTGCTAAACAAGGCTGGAGGATAATATGAAAGACCCGTCATTAGTTGATTCACTGGTAATAGGTAGACAGGAGAATCGCATAGAGAAGCATGTCGATGGTTCTATGATATTCCGCGACGTAAACGTTCCGGGTGTTAGACTCGTTGACCTATTGGGTGGTAACATAGTCATAGATCCCGGTATCTATGTAGCAGTTGTTGTCGCAGACTGGACATACTCGGCTGGTCTTTATAGTATTAATATTCCTCATAACTGGAACCTTTGTTATCCAAATATGTTGAATATAGAACTGTATGACGAGAACTACGAGTTGATAACTGTAGATACTGTAAAAGTATTCGCAAACTATGTTACAATAAAGTCAACTCTACCAATAAAGATGTATGTATCACTCAAGAAAATATAATAGATGAGCAATAACTTCCCATTCAAACTATATCAAGTAAAGAGTAAAGCACCGCAGCAAGCCTTTGTATACATGGGCAAGCCGTTCAAGGATTCTGTCGGTTCAGACTCTTTTTACCCCCATATGGTTAATAAGAAGTGTGAAGACCTATACCTTTTTACTACCCTCGTTGGTTCTAAGAACATTCAGTTCACCCCATCAAAGCTGATTCCGCCTCTTGCTGAAGGTAATCCAAAGGTTATAACTGACCCGTTTATTCACATAGACTCAAGATGGTATCATTTCAGATACCCAGGAAGAGAAGATGACATTCCCGAAAATCTTCCTCCGAATGACTTTATCAAGACATATACCAAGAAGACTGACGGCGACTACATTGTTGAGTGGCGCAAACTCACCAGCGATGGTTCTGTTCTCATCAAAGGTAGCACATTCTCAACTGTTCTATGGAATGGCTCAAAGTATATTTCAGACGCCGCTGCTGGGTATGATGAAGGTCCTACCCATACGAGTACAATAAACGACGATCTTATTTACCTCAAGACCAGACACTTCATTGAGGTTATCAGAAACACTATAAAGAGCAACAGCCTGTCAATAATATACAAGAAGTATATTGACGAGTGCAAGTGGAAGTCAACATTCCTCATGAAGAGATTTAGAGGAAGTTACTGCATCAACGTTGTAGACAATAGCAATAAAGCCATACAGGTAGGTCTAAAAAATACTCCAACGTGTAATTGCGGATGTGTGACCTGTTGGGAATTGATTGACGATAGTATTATTGAACGCTACTCTCGTATTAAAACGCTTGATAATGAATCCGAATACGATTCCTCGAAGGTATCTCTCACATCAAAATGGGAAGAATATAAAGCAGCATTAACAGAAGATGCTGAAGGAATAGAGATGACATGGCTTGAGCAGTTTGAGTATAACTGGCTTGACAACGTGTGCTATAACAGATATCAGCAATTCCCAATCGTAGTAAAAGACGAGAAGACTGTTGAAGTAAAATTTAAGAGATATTCCGATAGACAGAACCGTTTCTATGGTATAAGTCCTAAAACATCTACCAGAGAACACCATGCGATGCCTCCCGTAAAGACATCGGACGACATTCCGCACATCTATAGCTATAAGAATACACACTCACTACACCATCCACCATTTACATTTGGCACATCTCAATACGATAGATACGCTACTCGTAAGACAAAGTTTATAACCATGGGAAGAATTGACGATGGGAAGGAACGTGTTGTAGTTCCCCCAGGAGTCATATTCCGCTCATACAAGGCTATTCCGGGTGTTCTCAGTCTTTATGAGCTTGATGTTCCTTATAGAAGACCGGATGAGTATCATTTCGCCGTAGATAACTATGGTAACATACTCGGATATAAGAACCTACCATACCCTGGTCTTCTTCAGGTTGAACATCCAGTAGAATCGTGCAACTTGAACCCGGCTGCCCCGGATGAAGTTAAAGGAACAATTGTAAAGGATGCTTGGCAGTGTTACTTTGACAATGACAAAGCAGGTTTCTGTGACGAATCACGCTTGGATGCCATACATAAGCACCGTATAGATAATAAATTCTTCGTTGTCAGTAAAACCCTCAATCCAGAAGACCATGATGAATTGAAGTCGTGCGAACAGGTATCAACATCGGGTTGGAATATGATATCTGATCTTCAGAGCAATCGCAAGAGCCATGCCTCAGTTTCAACGAGTTTAGGTGTGGTTGTTGTTGGTGGGTTTGATATACCTACAGAAATACTAATTAGCTGTGAGGTTATGGATACATTTGGAAACTGGTCATATATAGATAGTCTTAGTGAACGTCGCTACGGTCATACCGCAAGTATGGTTACTGATACTTCTGGCGGTGAATATATTTTCGTTGCCGGTGGATACAATGAAGAAAACGGCGTGTTGAAAACCTGTGAACTATACAATGTATCAACTGGAACATGGCAAGCATTGCCAAATATGATTATGCCAAGAATTGGGCATACTTCAATATTCATCCCATCAACAAATAGTTTGTACGTTATTGGTGGATATAATGGTTTCACGTCTTCCAACTGTCCAGATAAGGAAAAGAACTACTTAAACACCGTTGAAGTATTCGACATTTCTCTCGGAACATGGAACCTTCTCGGAAATACTCTATCTTCTGCAAAAGCTTACCATACATCAACTCTCCTTCCGGATGATACTATACTTGTTTATGGTGGTTATACTGGAAATGGGTTGGCTACCAAGTATGACATAATAAATGGAATATATGTCAGTAGCTTCTCAATGTCATATGGAAGACGCGACCATACAGCAACATCATTGCCTTCAGGTGATGTTGTAATAGCTGGCGGATTCAACCAATCTGGAGCTTTGGCAGCGTGTGAAATGTTCCTTTATGGATCTAATTTTGTTACTTCAATAGGAAGTATGAATTATGCTAGGGGGAACCACGCAGCGGTATATGCGGGTGGGCTTGTTAAAGTTACTGGTGGATATAATCTTATAAACGTATTATCATCTACAGAAAACTACGACTATGGAACTGATATATGGAGTGCGGATGCTAATCTAAACGTTGCTAGATACAAGCATACATCTGTAACTGACATAAGCGGAAACAACGTATATGTTATAGATGGTTACGCTGATTCAATCATAAACGAAATAGAAAACGTTAGTGGTGGTGGAACTCACACCTATGTAAATATTCACCATTGCCCAATATGGATTGATAAAGATATATTCTGCTCATACTTGGCAACCGAAAATCCAAAGAAGTTCCAAGGAAATTCATATGGCAACGATTGCACGGCAATGTCATGCACACCAAGCGGATCGCCAGAAACATCCTCTTCATCGTCATCGACTTACATACCCTCATCATCGTCATCATCGTCATCTGACACCAATACAACTGTAATAGTTATTGACGATCCTCTAACTCCGGAGGTTCCAACCGTAACAACTGAAAATTCATCGTCTTCATCTATTATCGAAACCGATATACCAAGACCATCAGTTGTATACGAAGATGATCTACAGACTAAGAACACTGTTCATGGGTTTGTCGATGAAAATACAGACGGGATATATACTTTCACAGTTCCAAACGGTGTCAATAGAATAAAGGTAATGGTTTGGGGCGCAGGCGCAGGCGGTGGGGGATATGCTCATATAGATGTAACCAACGAAGATCGCGAACACTCACTCACAAAAGCTTCTGGCGGCGGTGGCGGCGGCGGCGCTCATGTAAGAATGATGAAGGATGTTCTTCCTTCTACAACTTATACCTTCACCATTGGTAAAGGTGGAAAGACCGGTCAATCAGTTGTGGTTGATGGTAAGGCTAACTCAAGTGGAACTATTACTTGGTATGATGGCGATGGGAATACCATAGCCGAGCCTTCAAGTATAAACGGCGCAAACGGTGAGAATGGTGGAAATTCCTCATTTGGTGGAACTCTTGTGGCATACGGTGGAAAGGCTGGAATTGGAGCCACTGTTCAGCGTGGAACTGGAATCGCAGGTCGCGGTGGATGGGGTTCATCCGGTGGCTTGACTCCTTCCGTGAAGAGTGGAAACATATACAAGGGTATAAATGGAAAAGACGGAGAGTTTATCCACGAGGGTCCAAAGGGACCAGCCCTATTCGGCGGTGCCTCCGGGTTTGCTGAAAGTGCCAGCGGCGGGTCATGTGCAATTCAGGGCGCTGGACATGGCGGTGATGGTCAGAGAACTAATTCGTTGGCTGCTGTTACCGTTGATGGGCAAGATGGTAGAGTAAGAATAGAATGGTAAAATAATAAATAGAGAGATATATGTCTGATTCAACAGAAGTATTACCATTTACCATATACGAGCCGAGAAACCTCGGTTCTACCAGGGCATACGCATATCTTGGAAAAGACGTTTCCGATGGTGTAAAAACGTTTGATAGTTTCGCCGGGGATGAGAGAACATCGGATAACTGCTTTACAGTTCTCATGTTTGCGTCGATAATCGGCGGCAAGAGTATTCGCGTAGACCCATGGACTAAGACTGACCCCCATACTTTTATAGACCAACAGTGGTTTGATCTTAGACCATTCAGATACCTAAAGTCGTGGAGAAATAACTACAATCCACCCGAAGATGTGAAGTTACAAGATTATGTTGACTCACTGGAAGGAGTTGTAGACGAGACTCTTCCATATAATAGCTCTATTTTCGAGCGTGGTGAGACATACCTCAATAACTACGACCCTGTGTATTATGTCAGGAGATTGACATCTGACGGGTCTGTTGTTGTAAACGCAAATAGCGGAAGCTTTTGGTGGGGTGAAAACGCTGGAGAAAACGGTCAAACTGCAAACATCAACCCCGACAATCAGTTACTCCTACAGGCTCATGAATATGAAGTTAAGTGTACTGGCGGCACCGGCACATCAGTTAGCATATGCCCTATAAAAGAAGTAAGAGTTGATGCCAAACGTAATGGTTTAACATACATCATGCGTGATTTGGAAGCTGGAAAAGACACAGCCATATTTGAGTATGATAGATGGGTAAACAAAAGAGACGGTTTGGTATTTGAGGATTTGAGCGACTTGATACCGCAAGGAGTTCATCAAATAGCCCAATTCAAGGAATGTGTTGGGTCTTATAAGTATGGTAAGTTCTGTGATATAAATTCAAGCTCTTCTAGCTCTTCTAGCTCTAGCTCAAGCTCTAGCTCAAGTAGCTCTTCTAGCTCTAGCTCAAGTAGCTCTTCTAGCTCTAGCTCAAGTAGCTCTTCTAGCTCTAGCTCAAGTAGCT
>JFJP01036954.1_pt1 | contig 125272 bp, 106 predicted proteins | sample 431651 | NCBI WGS metagenome assembly JFJP01 (sample SAMN02602958, study PRJNA72255) | Microbial mat metagenome, whole genome shotgun sequencing project. | biome: fresh water; feature: sink hole; material: water; isolation source: purple microbial (photo- and chemosynthetic) mats found in...
GGCATAAAAAATCTTCCACCAATATTTCATGTTTTCTGGTTCGGCAAACGGGATTTTTGAGTTGATAGTTATCAGCACTCTGGCACCATGCCGATCAATAGGAGTTACAAAGCCAGGGCAGCAGTCTTTTGCGAGTTCCTCCCCAATTTCATTGCAAAGAACGACGAAGTCTTCCTTTGGGATGCCGAGGTTGTTGCCACGTTCAAGGCACTTGCTGATACCTCCATGGATTGGCTCGGGTACTTTATCTCGATTTCGGCTACCGCGAATCCTACGGATCAGGTCAACGATCTGGATGCTGGCTGGGCAGGCAATTTCACACTTGCCGCACATCGTACATTTCCATGGCCAATCTGAATCAACCAGTTCTTTGTCCATACCAAGAACGGCCATGCGCACAATCTTTCGCGGGTCCAATCCGTCAACACCAGAGAGGGGACAGGCACTGGCACAGGAACCGCAGGTCAGACAACTGTCCCCCCAGCTTGGCTCGACGGCGATCTCACTGTGGTGTCCGATGAGTTCTAGTGGTACTCTCTGCTCTTGCCGAGTCTCTGTTATTTTAAGATGCAACGGATGAACATTGTTGTTTGGACTTATGTGCGGCTCTCGCCCAAATTTTTCACAGAGGATTTTGTAATCATTGAATTTCATGAGATATTTGCGACCAGGGCCTTCTTTGGCCTGAAGGGTTCCAGAGGCAATCCAGTTTCGTATGGTGTTTCGATGCACACCAAATTCTTCTGCCATTTCGCTGACTCTAAATTCGTACATCATATAAAGACACCTCGTTGAGTTTTTCCCCCTAAACCTTGCATTCTCACCTTGTGTGTTTCTGGTGTCGCAGATGCCTTAAATTTTTTTATATGAGTATCTTCGATTTCAGCCAACCATGGGTATGGTTAAGGAGACAGGCACCCATGTCTGATCCTCCAGTTAACCATGAGATGTATGGGAGGGACTTGATGAAGAGGGTAATAAGAATTTTTCAGGAGGCATTTGTGGTATGCCCATGAGAAAGACAAAGCAGAACTATTTTTCTTGGCATGTTGCTTTTTTCATCGGAGGGATGAATTGAAGGTAAATTATCATCGTTCTTCTTTGGGCAGTACAGCGACTTCCTTGCCACGGGCCAGATTAATTGGGCTGAGACCTAATTTCTGGATTTCCGAGACAAAGTCATTCACGAAGGAGGTAAATTTGGCACCTTCACCCGCACTCAGATTGAACATCCGTATTCGGCCGGAAGTAAAATGAATATTCTCAAGAATGTTTTGTACCCTCTGCACCCTCGCGCGAGCGCCGAGATTGCCAGAGATGAAATGACAGTTACCCTCGAGGCAGCCCATGACCATCACGCCATCAGCACCGCTCTCAAAGGCCTTAAGTAGGAGTGATTCTTCGATACGCCCACTGCACGGGACCAGGACAATACTGGTTGTGGCAGGGTATGACCGTCTTTCCGAACCTGCGAGGTCTGCTGCACTGTAGGCGCAATAACGGCAAGCGAAAATGATGACACTTGCAGTTAGGTCCTTCATTAATGCCTCTCCTGTGATGGAAGCGTGTTCACGTCCCTGCATCATGGTAAAATCTCAAGAGTGGCAGGAGACTGGGTTCGGAGTTGAACCGAACAAGAGTTTATTAAACCCTTCAACGGGTTTGCAGTCCGTGGAGAGCACCGGCTCTCTAAACCAGTCAGGTTGCCTATTGTCAGTTTTGACCACCAGTTAAAAATGTCTACTCTCTTTCAAAAAACGGATTCGGTGTTCCCGGTTCACCCGGCAGCCAGATATTCTTGAGTTCATCACAGAGATCTTCTCGTTCGTTTTCCCCCAGAACTCCCAAAGATAAGGCGAGAAAGGTCCAAAGGTTGCTGACAAAGAATCCACCGTTGAAATGATGGGAAAGATCATGGATCTGAGCATGGCAGTTGTGACAGGGCGTTATGCAGTATTTCGCGCCAGTGGCCATTACCTGGTCAAATTTTATTTTGCCATAATGGTGTCGTTCTTCGTTGAACCCGGATTGCAGATATCCCCCACCGCCTCCGCAGCAGTAATTGTTTGATTTGTTGGGGTACATCTCAACAAAATGCTCTTCTCCGACGCAGGCTTTTACAACAAAGCGGAGGTCATCGGCGTAGGCATCGCCATATTCCTTTCGCACCTGGTTGCAGGGGTCCTGAACTGTGAATTTCATCTGCAGATTGCGGTTCCAGCTACTGCTCGGTTTGAGTCTTCCTTCCCTGATCCACTTGGCATAGTAGTGCACCACGAGTTTGACCTCCAAACTGGTATCAATCTGGAACCGACGAATTCCCTGGTTTACAGAGAAGGTTGAATGCCCGCATTCGGTGTTCAGGTACACCTTGCATCCCAATTCTTCAGCCTTTCGCACGGTGGCCGTGGTGATCGTCCGCCAACCCTCGTCATCAGCCAGAAACATGCAATAGTTTTCACCGGCCCAGGCAGTGCTGCCATAGGTCCAGTCGGCCCCGGCCAAATGCAGAATCTTCCACAAGGGAACCATTTCGTCTGGAAGAGATACTGGTTCCCTGGAGTTCTGACTGAGAAAAAAGGTGGCACCTTGTTTGTCGATGGGAGCTTGAAGCATTTCCCAACCTGGTTGAGTCTCGCGGACCTCTGTCAAAACATCTTCGACGACAAAACGGAAGTCTGCCGGGGGCGTGCCCGTGGCACTGGTACTTTCATTACGCAGGGCCATATCGCAGGATTGGAGAATACCACGGGGGCGCTGATCTCTTGGCCAGAGGTTACGAGCCTCCATGATAAGTCCGGCAATATTGATTTCCATAGGGCAAACATATGTACAACGCATGCACATCGAGCAGAGCCAGACCCAATTGTGACCGGTAATTTCATCATCAAGCCCTAGGGCAGCCATGCGAAGAAATTTGCGGGGATCCATATCCTCTAAACCGGCGGCAGGACAGCCTGAGACACAAGCGCCGCAGGTTAGGCAGAGATTGAGATTTCCTGTATTTGGCAGGGAAGAACGAACCTTATCTAAAAATGTCCTACGACGAGCTGATTGAATATGCACTGCCTTTCCCATGGTATTTATCCTCTAAAAAGAATGAAAACGTACACTTGAGAATATTCGGCTGAAGTATTTCTGAGTGTTGAAAAATTCGTTGAAACGGTAATGCTCATGATTGTTAAACTGTATATTCTTGCGCAAGCAGCTCCATTTCGTTGCAGAATACATTGTTTGAGTATTGGCCGCAACTATATATAAAATAGGTAATATCTATTTTATATGGTGTTCTCATGCACCATCTCTTCAGATCCGAAAAAACAAGAGCTTGAGGCTGAAAGGCCAAAGCAATGAAAACGCAAAAATCATCAATTGGTGTCTTTCGCAGAAAAAGACAAAGCGGCAGAGGAGCTTGAACGAAGGGAGATTTACTGAACTGATCGAGAAAGGGTAGATACGAACTGTTCAGGAGTAAGAGCGCGTGGAGTGTGGTGAAGATGACGACTCAATTGAAAAACCTGGGGAGGTCGTAAGCTGCATGAGGAAAGCAGCTCTTCATTGTTGAATAAATTTTGAACCAAGCCGTCATATGCTACAGCACCACTCTTGAGACAGATTGCGCGAGGTATATGCTCGGCCACAAAATCCATATCATGGGTGATCATAATCACTGATTTTCCTTGGGCTTGCAGGTTATGTATGGCTCCGATAAAGAGCGAAATCTCTCTTTCATCGAGACCTGCAGTAGGTTCATCAAAAACAAGAATTGGTGTATCCATAGCTGTAATCGACGCCAATGCCAGTCTCTTTCGCTCGGAATAGCCAAGATCATAGGGGTTGGACTCAGACAAATGTGAAAGATCAAAAAGAGTCAGAGCTTCCTTGACCAGAATATGTAATCGACTGGACGAGTGGCCAAGATTTTTTGGCCCGAAAGCCACCTCCTCATATACACGCCGCATGCAGATCTGGTCATCTGGATTCTGGAAAAGAAGGGCTACCTTGCTGGCGCATTGTGCGGTACTCTCGCCTGCGATCAGGTGATTTCCTATAAACACCCGGCCCTGTTGCGGCTGTAAGAGGCCATTGAGATGTTTTGCAAGGGTGGTTTTTCCAGAACCGTTGTGCCCGATCAGGGCAACTCTTTCGCCGGCCTCAATTGTACACGAAACCTTCTGCAAGTTGTCTCTATTGCTCTTCAAATATCTGAAACTTAGGTTCTCGATTCTAATCTGCACACGTGTCACTTGGTGATTTCGCAGAAAATCCCGCAACTGCTTCTGAAAATGTTATCGGCAAAGGGAGGCTATCAGGCCATAACTGTCGCTGCCTGGCAAGATCAGCAACTTTGGTGTAGCGAGACCAATCGAGACCGATTTTTTGGAGTATGGGTGAGGTGAGCACCTCCGTAGGTGAGCCACTGAGAATAATTTCTCCACCTGCTAAAGCTATGATTCTATCGGCGTATTCAGCAATCCATTCAATTTTCTGCTCTGCAAAAACGATGGTCTTTCCTTTATTTTTCAGATTTGCGAGGAGTTCAAAAATGCTTTGAACTCCTCGCGGGTCGAGGAAAGTTGTCGGCTCATCCAAAACCAGAATATCTGGAGAGGCCGCCAAGACAGCAGCGATAGCCAATCTTTGCTGCTGACCACCTGAAAGTTCTAGCGGAGAGCATTCACCTGCATCAGACAGACCAACCAGGGATAGCGCCTCGGTAACACACTGAAGTATGTTATCTCGTGGAATTCCATGATTTTCAAGACCGAAGGCAATTTCCTCGAAAACTGTATAGCGAATACCAGACAGTTGATGTTTCGGGTGCTGCAGTACGAGCCCGACGTGTCGAGATAAGGAAGATATCGTCTGATTCACCGTTTCCAGTCCTTCTACTCGCACAGACCCGGAGAATTCACCACGGTAATAGAGAGGGACTATGCCGGAAAGTGCGTAGCAAAGGGTCGTTTTCCCAGAGTTGTTCGCCCCGATCAAGGCAACACATTCTCCTTTGCGAATAGTCAATGATATATCTTTCAGGGCCGGACTCTGTGCAGTCGGATATCTGAACGTCAAGCTGTCTATCTCTAGGCAATGCATGGCTTCAATTGATAAAACGATATGTGACGATCATTATGATGACTGTCACCATGCCCCAGCGGAAAAAACCTTGCACGACCGAGTCTGTTACTTTTCGCCAGGAAGTTTTTTTGCCAGGGATATTGAACGATCGGACTTCAAGGGCAATTGCACGTTGCTCAATTTCAACAATTGCACCAAGAATCAAGGGAGTTATAAGAGGAAATACGGCCCGAAAACGTTGGCTGAGCCTGCCATGAGTCTCGAGGCCTCTGGCCCGCTGTGCCGCCTGAATAGTCCTGGCCCGCTCCCGCATCGCCGGTAAAAGCAGGAGTGGGCTTCCTAGCAAATACGCCAGGGCGGGTGGCCAACCTGCTTGAGAGACAGCTGTTATCAGGTCCGCCGGATGGGTACAGAAGGCAAAGAGCAGTGACGCAGAGAGAACAGCCGATAGCTGCAGTACGACTGTAAACGTGAATTGAATTCCTTCCTGATACACGCTCATATTTCCCAAAGAGATCAGGACAGTATGATTTGCCGGGTTGAAGAAGCCGTGAATGATGCCCATGTAAAGAGCCAGGGGGAGCAAGGTTCGCCATAGAACGCGCCACAAAGGGATAAATATCGCCGCTTCAACTGCGAACCCCGCATTGAGAATAATGAGGCAAGCAGCAGCGAGCGATTTGCCTGGACCCAGATATACAGTCACCCCTGTAAGCAAAATATAAGCCAACTTGTTAAAGGGATGAAGGCGGTGATATCTGGAGTCGCCGGGGATAAATAGTGTGGAGTGTGTTTCAGGCAATGGTTGAATCTGCTCGTGACAAGCGGCTGGTTGTGCGTAGTGGCAGCGCCTTGATGATACCCCAGACGAGAACAGCCGTGAAAACTTTATCCAGGAGGTTGGAGGTGAAAACAGTAATTATGACTGAACCGAACAGATCTTTACCGAGTGCCAGCATATAGGCGGTCATAAAATCTGCACCACTGCCTGTTATACCGCCAAACATATACAAGCGAATAGGCACTGCGACAATTGCGTTGAAAACGGTGATAATCACGCCGCTGACAATTGCCAGCCACCATGTTTTAAACAGGCCATATTTTGCGCACAGACCAGCAACAATTCCTATGACCATCGCAACCGGAGAAAAGGCAGCGGCCACAGGAGAACTGATTATTCCCCAGATAAGATTGGTAAGCAGGCCGGTTAATCCGCCGGCCAAAGGGCCAGCCAGAACTCCTACCAGAATGGTTCCGATCGAATCCAGGAAGATGGGGAGTTTAAGCAAAGAAACCATTTGTCCAACAACGATGTTGATCACAATAGCAATGGCAATAAACACAATCGTAGTGGTTGAGAAATCCTTCTTCAACTGTTCGATCCGAGACATCTTTTCTCCTTTATGGTTTGGATAGGTCTGTAATTTCTAGTTCCGGGTAGCCGGTACGCGCATCCAGACTTCTTGAAAAACGCAGAGTGGGCAGGACTCCGATAACTATTTCAGCGGTGGTGTAAATCTTACAACCCTCCAGCAGATGAGCGCCGTAGGTGCGACCATGCTCGTCGGACAGAGCAATATGGCAGTGGGAGCCGTGTTTCGATAAGGTTCCAGTCAGAGATACTATTTCAAAGTGGCCATTCAGTTCCGTAGCCTGTTCCTGGTTGGCAAAGCGCAGTACCGCTTTGGTAAGGCTACCCGCACACGTTACAACGCAGGCAGCCTCAATATTTTTCTTTTCGATCAAACGATCCAGTTCATTTTTAAGGTCCTGCCCTGGAAGCAGGCGAAGTGCGAGGGATTCAAACATTTTGGTTTTGCAAAAATTAACTCAGCTGTTCAATAAAGGCTTCAACCCGGGTTTTCAGTTGGCCGATATCCTCCATGCTATAATCTGTCTCGATGCGCAGGCAGGGAATTCCCTTTTCTTCCAGCGCCTTTTCTACTGGGATCGCCTCCATAAGATAGGGTTGGCAGAATTGCAGGCCATAATGAATAACCCCATCAGCCTGATAATTCTCCACCATCTCCTGGATATGCTCGAGCCGATCCCGGTTCGGTGTGAAAATTGCGCAATCAACCTGGAAATAGCGGTCAACGATGGCCTCCAGCATTTCATCGATTGTCTTCCCTGAATCTCGGGTGAGATTGCGGGTTCCTCGTTCGCCGACACATGATTCCTCGCCAACGATTACAGCGCCGGCAGTTTCGATAAGCATGGGCAGCTTCCAGTTGGGTACGGCCTGGGGACAGCCCGATATGATGATCCGGGGATGTTTGCTGGGGAAGACTCCGGTTTTTGTATCTATCCTCTTTTCCAATTCATCACAGATTGTGTTCACCGAGGCCGTGAATCGGGCAGGATTGTCGTAGAAAAAGACCTGATTGGCCAGCAAGGCATCGAGGCCTGAAATTGGTGCCGGATCAGCTTTTCTTAAGGCGGACAGGCGATGAATGGCTGCGCGTTTCGCATTTACTGTGGCAATTCCCTGTTTTAGAGATTCCGGGGTAATGAGGCAGCCGGTGAGATTTTCAACTGTTTCCTTGAAACGCAGGTATTCGGCCTTGAGCAGAGCCCTGCCGTTTTCCGATTTGCTTTGGGGCAGATCCATGACGTAGAGATTATCCACCAGGTGGCCTAAAGACTCATAGGCCTTCTTCTTGCCATCACAGGTGTTTTCCCCGACGATGAGGTCGGCGCTCTCCAGATACGGGCAGACCTTGCCGATCTTGAAACCGAATGCGGACTTGATCAAAGCGCAGGTATTGCGCGGCAACAGTTTCTCAACTTCTTCGAGAGCGAAATCAGCCCCGGAGCAAAGACCGACGAGTGTTGCATTTGCAGCCAAGGCGATCTCTTCTGGGACAAAGACGCAAAACGAACCGATTATTTTTCGTCCTGCTTTTTTTTCGTCAAGAAGTTCCTTGATGCGTAGGCCGTGGACTTCGCTCATGACAAAGTCGAAATATCCCATGCCTTCTGGTCGGTTTGCCTGTGAGAGAAATATCTTCCCATATGCATCTCCCAGAACTCCGAGCAAAACATCATGTGCTTCAAGGTCGAGGCCAAGATCAGCCCACATTGATCGATACGAATCACTCATTCACTTCTCCTTTTTATCGTTGTTCTCTCGGTTTCTGCAGTCAAACGGGGTAATGGATCTTTGTACATTGAACAGTCACGCCAGTATCCTTTTTACGACTGATGCAACATCCGCCGATTGCGTATATTCATGACTGGGTAGAAAATTGCATCGTAAACACGATTGCGAATTAAAGACTTCTCTGAGAATTGCGAGTGGAATCTTTATGAATTTTATCCTATAAGTCAAATACAATATCCCTATGATAAGATGTTGACTCATTGGGCTTTTCTCTTATGGCGAGTATTTGCCCAAAGGGGAGAGGGAGCGAGTGGCTGGTACGACTCTGCGAGGCGTGCTGATTTCGTTGCAAACAGCAATCGCGTCTGCTTGTAAAAAACCCATATTGGCAGGATGCAATGCTATTCGGTGGCGGTGTGTGTAAGTTCCTGAAAAGGGTCTTTTAGTGTAAGAGGATATCTATACGGTGACGCTCAGGTTCGACCAGCAGTTTTACAGAGACGATGGAGTGATCTCTACCGGTAATAACCATTTGTGCCCCTAGGCACTGCCATTTCTCGGGATGGCCTCCGATGATCTTCAAAGAAAAGTGTCCGCAGAGAGAGGGCATGGCCTGGAGGTTTTTGAGATTGACAGAGATCTTCTGCTCTTGAATCTGGATGTCTGCCAGGTAGAATACTGCCGCCTGGCGCCAGCAATCGGCGGCGTCTACGGACAGTATCCGTCCAAGGCCAGTCGTTTCAGTGAGAATGTGCTCTCCCCACCTTGCGACTATCTCGCTGGACCGGCAGGGGTCCGGATGCAGGAGGTTGCCCCAGTGCAAAGCGAGTATAGGATTCATCCCGACTGGTCGAGGAACTGCAGCCACCTCGTCCCAGCATACAGGGGATACACCACGTTCTAGAAGGGTCACCCCGCATTCCCAGGTGATCTTTTCATGCACAGGAGGGGAATAGAGCCTTGTCCTGGAAAACCGTGTCGTCACATAATCGATACCAAAATCTCGCAATACTGCCTGCATCGAATCTTCGCCATTGCCAAAACTATGATGCAGGGCAGGGGGGACGAAAATCCTTGGAAAGCTGCTGAAGCCGTTCTGCTCCATGATTGCCGCATAGGCCTGCAGGTGATCGGTAACGATTTTTTTAGACCGCATTCTGCCATCGCTGTCATGAAATTCTGAACGTTGAGCCTGTCCTCCCTGCCAGAATTCATGGCAGAGTCCGTGGACAGCCAGCTCCAGATGCTGTTCATTTTCTCTGATGTATTCGGCCGTTTCCTCAAGCCATGGCCCCTGGTTGAGGCAATTTTCCCAATCCCGGCCCATCCAGGTTGCTCCTGTTATCTCTTTGAGGAGGTTGTTTCGGTCCCACTCTCCGAGAACCATACCAATAGCGATGCGCATCGAGAGTCGCTCGGACAATTGGGTCAGGGCCTGATAATCCGCAAGACAGTGTCGCCGGGGAAATCTGTTGCGAAAAGGCCCATGAACAGCAGAGTCATCCTCGCCCTGCCACCAACCGACATCTTCAACAACCAGGAAAAGTGGCAGTGGCAGTGAGACGATACAGTCTTCAGTCTGATAGATGATCATCCATGGTCCTCAAAGACTTATCCAGCGTCGCAGTGCTGGTCCCTGCTGGCGAGAGAGGTCGAGAGACAGATTTTTCCAGTTTTCATTGACCAGCGATTCATGCGTCGGCTGCCAGTCATGCGGCTGTTTGGAAAAGACATGCCAGAAAAGAGGGTGTATTTCCGCATCCCATTGCATTTTAAAGCGGGCGGTGGATGATCCGGGAGATGAGCGGCCGAAATCGAACCATCGGCAATTGCGGTCAACCGCATGGCTGAGCATGGCCCAATAGAGCAGCATGTTCGGGCAATCTGGGCGAAAACAGCGCAAGGAAGAGGCCCAGGGATTGAACAGCGTCCTGTCATGTTCGAGCACTATGGCCCCGGCAGCCGGGATATTCCGGCAGGAGATGAGGACACACCAAGCCCGGGGCGCATCCATTGCCAGGGCTTTCTGAAAGAGCCGAAAATCATGGACCGGAGAGCCGAGATCGCGCATGTTCTCAGAAAAAATAGCATAGAAATCCGCAAGAAGTTCACTGCCGCCAATATGGCTCACACATCCTGCGTTCCGGGCTTTGCGAACCTGATTTCTTACCTTGGCAGGCAGGGTTTTCCACAACTCGGCCGTCGTTTCTGGTAATGCGCGCTTCAGGCTGATCTTGAAGGAATGCTCCGTATACACCCACGGGTCAGAGGGAGTTGTCCACGCGAGACGATCATGCTGCCGCAGTTCAAGATGGGCTGCACCAAGTGTTTCTGTCAGGTCAAGGGCGGTTTCCAGCAAACGGCGCTGTATTTCTTCTGAATCGGCAAGTATACCGGCGGAGTCGGTGTATGGCAGCGAGATCAGCCGTCTCTGGCCTCCCGGTGGGGCAAAGAGCAGCAGCGGCAGAATTCCGGTAATCGTATTGGTCGATCCTGACCTTGCAAGAAGAAAAAACGCGGATAAATCGTATGTTGAGGCCAGTATCCTGCTCCATCGCTGCAGGTGGCTGAAGAGCGTTGAATCATTTTCCGTACAATAGTTCAGCCAATCGGTCAGATTATGATCTTGAATAATTTCGATCATTTTTGGTTTGGGCGGCGGCCAGAGAAAAAGAATGCTTCTTCTTGTGCAAGGGCATGACTGGCAATTTCTCACTTTTGGTATCCAACAAAGCTATAGCACCTTCCCTATGTATCGAAACAAGCGATTTGCGCTTGTCTCTCTTCACTATTATCATGCTGACATCGATCATTCTACCTTATATAAAATCTTATGTATCTTGCGACTGACCAACTTTCAGCTTTCTCCCCATGTATCTCCACACCTTCTTATGAGGTGGAGACCCTGCATGAGCAAGGTAGTGGGAAACACAATGAAGATGTCCTCCTGCATAACGGGAATCTCTTCGGAGTGTTTGATGGCGCGACAAGTCTCGATACTTTCCATGATATCAATGGCATGTCAGGCGGACGCTGTGCTGCGCAACTCGCAGCACAGACCTTCCTGGAGAGGGATGGCAGTCTTGCCCGGATTGCTGAAAATGCAAATGACAGAATCCGGGAGGCACAGGTTCGGAACAATATCCCGCTCCATGAGCGACACCGCCTCTGGTCCACCAGTATGGCTGTCATTCGTGTCGATGATGGATCTTTTGAGTACTGTCACACCGGGGACAGCATGATCCTTCTTCTCTACAGAGATGGTCACCATGTCCTGCTCACTCCTGAGATCGATATTGACAGTGAGACATTGCAGATGTGGAAGGACTCAGCTTTTTCTGCGCAAAAAATTCACAGCCGTCTAGCTGCCCAGATACTGAAGGTTCGTCTGCAGATGAATGTCTGTTACGGTGTACTCAACGGTGAACCAGCGGCAATGAATTTTCTTCGGCATGGCCGTTACAGCCTGGCAGGATTATCAGATATCCTGCTTTTCACTGATGGGCTCCTGCTTCCCAGGGAAGATCCCAGGGCAAGAGGCGACTGGCAAACATTTTCCGATCTCTATCGCGATGGAGGTCTGGTTGGAGTAAGGAACCATATTCGTTCTTTCCAGCAGGGGGATGCCGACTGCCGCAATTATCCTAGATTCAAAATGCACGACGATATTGCCGCTATTTCCGTAACCTTGCCTGGTGATCGGACCTTGCTTGATCGTAGGAACCGGCAATTTTCCTGAACAGCGCCTGCCAGTTCGATTGATCGATTACCGCCTTGATTGCCTCAAAGGGCGGTGATGGAGAGTGCATTACCCGGTCAACCATTGTGTTGATGCACTTCACTAGTTGGCTGTCCAAAAAATGCCAATCCTGCGAATCCGGTCGATCTATTGTCTGCATCCTCGGCAGGGCGATAAACTCGACAAGCTCGGGCGTAACATTCCCAAGTAATTCCAGACAACCAGGGAGATTGGTTGTAACGATCCTGCATCCTGATGCCAGCGCCTCCAAAAGAACAAGCGGCAAGCCTTCGTAAAAAGATGGCAGGACGAAGATGTGGCAGCGGCGCATCAATTCTGCAAGTTCCTTCTGGCTGATTGCTCCATGAACGGTCACATGCTGTCGCATCTTCTCAGCGGTGGCAAGACATTCCGCCGCCTCTTCGCCATAACCGGATCCGGCCAGATGGAGATGAACAGGACGTCCCTCGAATGCAGCAAACACCCGCAATAGCCAATCGACCCCTTTGGCATAGCTCAGCTTTCCGGCATAGAGCAGATGAACCGGCGTTGTTTCCCTGTTTCTTCCCATCTTGAAAAGCTGGTCGTCGAATCCCGTGCCAACAATATCGATCTTTTCCATGGGAAGATTGTAAAGATGGCAGATTGTTTCTGCCTGGCTTGCACTCAGCGCAAGTATACGATCGATTCTACGACAATCGGCTAAAACCCTATCTAGCAGATGGTGGCACTGGCTTAGCTGCCGCAGGTCCGTCGAATGGCAGGAAGTAACCATGGGATAATCTGCAAGTACACGTCGTGTCACGGCACTCACGATCCAGAGATGATGGCTGTGCACGAGATCTATGGAGAAATCCCTTGCTGCCTGGCCAATCTTCTCAGCGAACACCCGCTCGTAGGAGTCCAGTTCTACCGGAGTCAGGTCATTGAAACGAGAACTGGCGTAAGGCATTACATCACTCATTCCGGGAATAACAAAATCCAGATCTCCGCCTGAAAATTTGACGAAACGGCAGGACTCAGGATTGACACCAGCCAGTCGCAGGAAAGGTTCGGAAGAGATACCTGCGACCAGAAAATTGCGATGACCGGTAATTTCAGCCTGGCGCAGAAGGTTTTGCAGGTAAAAGCCGCTTCCGGTGCTTTCCGGATGCTGGCTGATAATATGGAGGATGTTCATAGATGGCTGCAATTATCCACAGCAAAAGAGGTGGGGCGAAAAGTTCATGGTGCACCCAAATAGGGGCCCCAGTTAAGAAAGGATGAAGTCTTATTAATGGAACGATCTTCCTTTTACAAATCGGAATATCAGATGTTTGTGCACCTACTTATAAATTACCTCGATAAAAAATCGGGGGGATCAGTACGTATCGCTATACTCTCAGATTTTCCTAACAGTCTCCGCTATCCATTTCTCAGCGAAGTTCAGGAAAATGGGAATAGCAAATATCTATCAATTCGGCATGTTGAATAAGATATTCCTGTTGGACACTTCTGCTCAATATATGATAGCATGCCAAACTCTTTGGCTTGATCCCACTCGGGAATGATTAAACATCTGATAATAGAGTCTTGAAATGCGGCATGCAGGAATAGATATCGGCTCGAGAACAATCGAGTGCGTGGTCGTGGAAGATGGCGCGATTGTCTCCACGCATCAGACCTCCACGACCTTTGATCCAATGACCGAAATACGAAAAATATTGCGTGGGATCCAGTTCGATCGAATCATGGCAACGGGCTATGGGCGGAATCTTTTCGAAGTTGCCTTCGAAGCCCCAACCGTGACGGAGATCAAGGCTTACGGCCGAGGGGTGCGGCACCTGTATCCAGAGGCATCAACCATTCTCGATATAGGCGGCCAGGACAGCAAATGCATCGTTATGGGGGTAAACGGCAAGGTACAAAAGTTCGAGATGAATGACAGATGTGCGGCCGGCACGGGCAAGTTCTTAGAGGTCATGGCAGAGGCCCTCAATTTCTCCCTTGACGAATTCGGCCCTCGGGCCCTGCACGCAGAAAAATCCCTCACGGTCAACGCCATGTGCACGGTATTCGCCGAGTCCGAGGTTACGTCACTAGTATCACGCGGCGAAAAACGTGAAGACATCGCTCTTGGTTTGCACAAGGCAGTGGTTAAACGCGCGGCAGGCATGATCAGGAGACTTTGGGCCGGCGGGCCGATCGTATTCGCCGGTGGTGTCGCCAGAAACACCTGTATCCGCACACTCCTCGAAGAAGAACTTCGAGTTGCCGTTATTGTGCCGGAAGATCCGCAGTCAGTTGGTGCCTTGGGTGCTGCATTACTCCTTGAAGAAATGAAGTAACCTCTACTTTTATTGATATCTCATGGGAATGTGAGAGAGGCTGACATTGAGCGACAAAAGAGTACAGTTTGACGACCACTATCTTGGCGGGATAGAAGAGCGGGTTGGCAGGGATATGGCGATAGCCAGATATGAAGGAGCAAAGGTCGTGGGGGTTTATTGCGCCTTTACCCCGAAAGAACTCATTGCTGCGGCCGGCGCAATTCCAGTTGCCCTCTGTTCCGGTTCTGATATCCCCATTCAACTCGCCGAACAACACCTGCCGCGAAACCTCTGCGCCCTGATCAAGTCGAGTTACGGTCATGCCATCGCTGAATCCTGCCCGTATTTCCAGGCGACGGATTTCTTGTTGGCTGATGCAACCTGTGACGGCAAGAAGAAGATGTTCGAGCTTCTGGGCCGGATAAAGCCATTCACCATGCTGCAGCTTCCTCAAACCGCATCCACCCCAGAGAGTTTCACCTATTGGCTGCAGGAACTGTATCGCATCAAGAAACTGCTCGAAAAACAAATGGCTGTAGTCATAACCGAAGAGATGCTTTGGCAGCAGATAAGGATCTACATCAGCTTACGTTCAAAAATATGTGAGGTGTTTGCCCTCAACAAAGGGGATACACCTCTGGCCTTTGGTCGAGAGATTGATGTCATCACCTCAATGGCCGGGTTTGAGTGCAACCTTGATACCCGGATAGACGAAATGCAGGAGGCAATAGACCGAATTCATCAGCGAGCTGACGACCCTGCAGGCGACAAAGCCATATTTTCCGGCCCCCGTATACTCCTGACAGGATGCCCCACCACGAACAAGAAGGTATTGCATCTCATCGAAGACAGTGGTGCTGTCGTTGTCGCCATGGAGAACTGCGGAAGCTTGAAGACTGCCGGGGATAGAGTCAATGAAGAAGGTCACCCGATGGAGTCTCTTGCTCGACACTATCTTGATATTGCCTGCGCCTGCATGTCTCCCAATCCCCGCCGAATCGAGATCCTGGGATCTCTTGCCAGAGAGTACAGGCTTGACGGTGTCATTGAAATGACCTGGGAAGGCTGTCACACCTATAACGTTGAAGCGTATCAGATTGAAAAAGCTGTAACAGAGAAATTTGGCTACCCCTATCTGCACATCGTCACGGACTATTCGGTCAATGATACGGGCCAGCTCACAACAAGGATTGAGGCATTTCTTGAAATGCTTCGCTAAAGCAAAAATAGCTTTAATCACAATAGAATAACAGGAAGATTACTGAAGAACGCAGTTCTAATTTAATGTGGAGGTACTATGAAAAGCATGATGCGCATCTCATTCATGGCAGTATTCATTGTCATGGCAAGTCTCGTTTCAGGCGGTCTTGTTTCCGCGGAGTCTCCCCGAAGCGGCCAGGGAATGACAATATGGTTTGATACCGGAGGAGCACCGGGTGAACCCTTTTCGACTATTGTCCAGAAGGGGGCGGAGGCTGCCATGAACGACCTGGGTTGTGACGTGAAGTTCATGTATTCTGACTGGAACCCGGAAACTATGCTGGTGAATTTCAAGAAGGCAATGGCGGCAAATCCTGATGGTATCGTTGTCTTCGGCACACCTGGGGATCCGGCTTTTGGCCCGCTTGTGGATCAGGCATTTGCCAAAGGCATAGTTGTAACCTCAATTGACACCGCTCTCCCCAAGACGCTTCTGCAGCACAAGGCTGATGGCTTCGGCTTCATCGGAACTGATTATACGACCCAGGGTACTGCCTTGGCGGAGGAAGCGCTCAAGCGCTCCGGCCTGAAAAAAGGTGATCGAGTATTTGTCTGGGGCCTCAAGAGACTTCCTGAGCGGGGTAAGAGAGCACTGGCAATAATCGATGTACTCGAGAAGGCCGGCATGGTAGTAGATTACCAGGAAATTACCCCCGAGGTGGACAAAGATTCTTCCCTGGGGACGGCTATCATCAGCGGATACCTGAGCAGTAAACCGGATTGCAAGATGATGATTATTGACCATGGTGCGCTCACTTCGCAAATGGAGAATTTTCTTAAAGCCTCGAATGCGGAACCTGAGAAAATTTATGCAGCGGGTTTTTCGTTGTCTCCAGCAACGGCCAGTGCAATACAGAATGGCTATGTTGACCTGGTCTCTGAGATGCAACCGTACATGCTTGGCTATTTTTCTGTTGTGCAGGTCATCATGTCCAAACGCTATGGCTTCAGCGGATTCGAAATTGATACTGGTGGCGGCATGGTCGATAAAAGCAATATTGGCATGGTCGCACCTCTTGCCAAGCAAGGTATCAGATAGCTCCTCCCGGCCTCAGGATCTTCAATGAATTCCTAGGTCGAGACAGAAAACGGGACAAGGCCTCACGATTCAGCCTCCCCTGTCTGAACGCACATTTTTGTCAAGCGATCAGGTAGTGGGAGGTTTCTCCTTTTGACTTATTGTGAACTAAAACATAGACATCGCAATGACACCTTTCCTCCGCCTGGAAAACATTTCAAAATCCTTCGGTGCGGTCCGTTCTCTGCATGAAGTTTCTTTTGATCTTGGTTCCAACGAAATCCTCGGCTTGATAGGTGATAACGGTGCCGGAAAATCGACACTCATCAAGATCCTTTCCGGCGTTTTCCCACCTGATTCCGGTGCATTTTCCTTCGACGGCAAGAAGGTGAATTCTAGATACTATTCCTGCGCACAAGCGAGGAAATTCGGCATAGAAACCGTTCATCAGGATCGTTCTCTTGCAGAAAAACAGTCCCTGTGGCGCAATGTCTTTGCAGGGCGACATATCACAAATTCTCTCGGGTTTATCCGGATCGATCTGGAGAAGGCCGAGACACTGAAGATTCTGTATGACATCATAGAACTGACCGCCGATGGACTTGACCCAGACCTGCCGGTCAGTGTGCTTTCCGGTGGCGAGCGACAGGGGCTGGCCATTGGGCGGGCAATGTATTTTCAATCCCGTCTCGTCATTCTTGATGAGCCTACCACTGCGCTGTCTTTGCGTGAGACAGAAAAGGTCCTTGGCTTCATACAAAAAATCAAAGATGCAGGGAAGTCCTGCATCTTCATCAGCCATAACATTGCCCAGGTCTTCGCGGTAGCCGACCGCTTTCTCATTATGGACCGGGGGATGGTTGTTGCTGATATCTTAAAGAAAGACACAAGCCTTATTGGCCTCACCGATAGGCTATTGTCCGTCTGTCAAAAAGAGATCCCTCATGCATAAGTTGTCTTCTTTTGGCAAATATACTTCACAGTTCGCCATCAGCCTGCTGCTCATCCTCATGCTCATAGCCTTTACTCTGGCCAGCCCTGCGACGTTTCTCGGCTGGAGTATTTATGAAGCGTTTCTTTCAACAATCCCATTTTTTGCCATTCCTGCCCTTGCCATGACCCTGGCGATAGTCTGCAAAGAGATGGATATGTGTTTCCCATCGACTATAGCTCTTGGCGGATTTGTTTTCGCATGGTTGTGGACACATACCGGATCCCTGGGGCTCAGTATTGTTGTGGGCCTGCTTGCCGGTACGGCTGTCGGTTGGCTGAACGGATTCATTGTTGTCAGGGTGGGAGTTCCCTCAATTATAGCGACTATCGGGACGCAATTTTTCTGGCGGGGCGTTGTCATGCTTTTGTGCGCTGGTCTGGCCCTTGATCTTACCGGTATCAGGGAGACCGCGCTCCACCATGTGTTTGCCGGAAGACTTTTTGGGGTCGTTCCAGCACAGGCTTTGTGGGCCTTTGGCACTGCCATCCTGATGTGGCTGATGTTCAATCGTCATGTCTTCGGCGATGCGGTACGCTTTACCGGTGATAACAGCGAAACCGCCTTGAAAATGGGGATTGATGTCGATCGCACCCGTATCGCCGTGTTCAGTCTTATGGGGTTCCTCTGTGCCTTGTCAGGCATAATGGTCTGTATCGAAATGGGAAGTTGGTGGCCAACCCAGGGTGAAGGCTATCTTTTGCTGGTTTTTGCTTCCGTTTTCATTGGGGGTACCTCGGCCTTTGGCGGTCAGGGGAGTATTTATGGGACCTGTATCGGTGCCACAATTATTGGCATTGTGGAGGCAGGAATCATCAGCGCCGGTCTCTCAGGATTCTGGACCCGCACCTTCTATGGTGTAATTATTGTGACATCAGTTTCTTTCTACAATATATTAGCGAAAAGACAGAAATAACGATCACACAATACCCTCATTCAGTGGGTCGATTGGATCTGTTCTAGTGAATTTGTATTTCACATCAGCAATGGTTGGTTAAGGGCATTGCTGATTGGCGTGTCACTTTTACTAATGTTGATATGAAAAACCTCTCCACCGCTGAGACCGGAACCATCTTCCCAGATATCACTACTCTTCGGCAACCAGGGCAATTTCCATATCAATCATCTCTCTGGCCCTTGCCAGTGCACGTTGTTCATTGTCTCCACCCATAGAGATGTGCTGGGAACGACCGGATGGATCGGTAATGTCAAAGCTGAAATTGGAGCAATTGTTCTGCTCGGCGATCACAGTAATGGTCCAACCTTTGTATGTTTCAATTTTAATGGTTCTCATGGTTCCTGTATGAGTATTGAAGACAAATATATCAAAGCCAGCCGGTATGATACGGCCGCCGCTCGCCACAATTTTCTGGTGTTCCACTGTAGATTGTTGAACCACCCATGGCAGGCATTATCCCTTGCTATCTTTATGGCTATTTTGGCAGCCAATGGGTTTTTTAACTTAATCGATTCTCCACGATGGAATCTACATCCCTGGATGGGTTGGATGATTGGTGCAATTGCATTTTTGCCCGCTTGTTATTTTCTGTTTAATGCGCTCTCCGGTTTTTTTGCCCGAGATGTCAAAGGGAAGGACTGATATATCACTGTCTTTCTTAATCAAAGACAGATCTTAGGCGCGATCATGTTGTTCTTTTATGCTGGAATTCGATATAAATTTGATTGAGGGGGTTATTCTTTCATAAAAAAATCTTCTTTCCTAGCACCACAAATCGGACAACTCCAGTCATCTGGCAAGTCTTCAAACGGTGTGCCAGGAGCAATGCCCGCATCAGGATCACCAGCACTTGGATCGTAAACATACCCACAAATAGCACAGACATATTTCTTCATTGCGAACTCCTCATCTCTAGAACTGTTTGAATAAATTAACTATAAATAATTCTAACTCAACTTATTGAATAGCCTGGTAATTGGTATATTCAGAGGCAGTGTAGCGCATCCAGTATTCTGAACACAATAGAAGAATAAAGTAACTCTCTTGAAAAGTTGATGCTGAAATCGTTTCTGGCCAGGTTGGGGCTCCTGTATCTGAGTTTTTCAACCAGACAGCACCAGACTCCGTGAACGGCGAAAGGTCGCAAGGATTGGTCCCTTCTGCAACCCGCGCGCATATGTTTTGATAAGCAGCAGCGAAGGATTTATTGTTAGGTAGAGGTTGAACATTCAGAGTAACGAGATTATTTTGTAATCCATTTCAGCTGGTTGTGTAGATGACGAGAATCGCTGTACGACGTTACCTGACCTGTCAAGAAGGAATTTAGTGAAATTCCATTTAATCGCGCCGCTGCCGAGTATTCCAGGGCGTTCTTTTTTTAATAGAACATAGAGTGGATGAGTATTTGGCCCGTTAACGTCGATTTTGGCAAACATCGGAAATGTTACGCCGTAATTGAGCCGGCAAAAGTCCATGATCTCTTCCCCAGAACCGGGTTCCTGGCCACCAAATTGGTTGCAGGGAAATCCCAATATAATAAACCCCTTGTCGGCATATTTACGATACAATTTCTCCAAGCCATCATATTGAGGTGTGAAGCCGCATTTGCTTGCGACATTTACAATCAGGATAACCTTTCCTTTGTAGGGAGCGAGAGTAGTTTGTCTGCCATCAATGGTTGTGACATTCTTCTCAAATAATTCTATCATCTCCGCCTCCTTGGCGTAACCAGTTGATCCCCAGAGCAGTATCGCAGCTATTATCCACTTCATCATCATTTACTGATTCTCTTCTCCGCACAAAAGATTGATCCCTTCTCGTGAGGATTGATATCGATAATACGAAAAGGGAATTCTGCTTTCTTCAAATCTTCGCAAAAAAACTTCAATGTTTCATGCACTGCAGAAAAGGCCAATTCGTCCCAAGGGATATCGGCAGGATTGAAGAGTTTCACTTCAAGGCTTTCGGTACCAGCCTGAAAGTCATGATGGAGCAGTCGGGCACGGAAGAAAAGATACACCTGATTTATAAAAGGGAGATCCACAAGTATGTATGGTCGTAATTCTTCGACCTGTGCGCAGGTTTCTTCTTTTGTTTCGCGGCGAGCGCAAGTAGTTACAGTTTCTCCATTTTCAAGCCATCCTGCCGGAAGTGTCCATTTCCCTCGGCGTGGTTCAATGGCCCGCTTGCATAAAAGGATTTTGTTTTCCATTACTGGGATGGTGCCGACAACCATTTTGGGGTTTTCGTAATGAATAGTGGCGCAACCATTGCAAACGAATCGTGGCCTGTCATCTCCCTCCGGTATTTGCAGTGTCACTTTGGCACCGCACTGAGTGCAGAAATTCAATAGTATGTCCTCTTTGAATTAGAATCTTGTCAAAATGTTGCAGACCCATGCTCAGCAACCGGAACTCTGTATTGAGAGCGCAGATGTTGTTCTCATCCACTGGACCTGGCATGTATTGGATCTGAAGTGGTGCTATCTTGATTGGTTATGTGGTTCAGGCGCATTTTTGCACTGTACAGACTTGATATAGCAATCGACATCAAATTTTCGACGACAACCCCTCTCATTCATATATCGAATTTTACCAAACACTGGCCTCTCACTCCAGGCCCGGTCGTGGACCCCGCCGATGGACCACGCTATACCAGTGTAGCCATTTGGATCCCGGCCGTCCAGAGAGTATCGGTCATTCAGCGTTATGGCATAATCCAGGGCTGTTTCGGGATCTGGAGTCCACTCAAGAATTTTTTTTGCCCAATACATTCTTAAGAACCCATGGAGTTTGCCCCGCTGGATGAGATCATGTTGGCAGGCGTTCCAGAGGGACTCGTGCGTTGTGCCTTTTTCCAGATCTGCCAGTGAATACACATACTCTCTTTTATCGATTCGATGCTGGTCCAACGATTTGCGAGCCCACTCCGGAAAGCCTTCAAATTGGTCATAAGCCGGTTCGTAATAGCAGAAATTATCGGCAAGTTCTCTGCGTACGATAAGTTCCTCAAGAAAAGCTTCCTTGGCATCCGCCGGCAGTTCCGAACGTGATACCATCCAGGCCAGTCTTTGCGGAGACAATTGGCCGAAATGGAGATAGGGGGAAAGCCCTGACTGGCCGTCTATACATGGATTGTTGCGGGCATCGTGATAATTTTTCAGCTTGTGATTCAAGAAATGTGTCGCTGCCAGCATGGCGGCTGATTCTCCAGCCTGTATCTGGTTATCCATAGCAGTTGTTTGATATGTCCTGTTTTTTGTAAAACAACTCTGAGTAACAACGATTGAATCTTTGTCTCCATCGACGGGGTGATGCTGGAGGTTTGGAATATCGGTTAAATAATCAACCAAGACTCGTTTGATTTTAGGTCGGAGGGTGTATGCGCCATACTCCTTTTTGTCGGAGATAATCCAGGCAGGAAGAATGTTGTGGGTATCCACTTCATGAAAAGGAATCGTCAAATTAGCGGCAAGCTGTTTTTTCCATCTCCTTTTGATTCTTAACGGGTCAAAATCGCTGACAAGCAAATGGGCATCGATCTGCCTCAGAAATATAGGGAGTATTATTTCAGGACTCTGTTCGAGTATCCTGAAACCTATATTGAACTGGTTGAGTTTTTCCCGCAATTCTTCAAGACCCTTGAGCATGAAACTGTAGTGGCAGGAGGTCGCTCCCGGATAGTCGGGAATCAGACAGAACACAACAAGCAATCCTTTCTGATGAATAATGGCTTCTTGTTGGGCCCATAAGAGTGCCCAGTTGTCGAATATTCGCTGATCACGTGACATCCAGTAAACCACGGGACCTTTACCTCGCTGGCCCTCGGAAAGAATTCGCGCTCTTCGCACAATATCAATATTTCGTCGATTCATTGCTTGCAGTAGAGAAATTTGAGGAATGTATGGGAAATGGCGGTGTCTGCAAATGTTAAAATAGTGCAGTGCTATTCAAATTCAAGATCGATGCAGATGAAATATCGACCGACCGGAAGCCGGTGAAACTAAAAAGTGATAGGCAATGCCGATATGATGGCCTACATCTTCAAGAGGGTCAGGGCAATACAATCTGGAAATATTGCTTCAACCACTGTCGTCGTAGCTGGTTAAAGAGCTGGCAACTCGGCATTTTCAAGTCTCTGTGTTGACAGTTCCTGTTTATAGAGTAAATAATTTGGTAAGATTTCTGCACCCTGGCAGAGATGGTAAAAAATACCCAGAGAAGTCGTTTTTACGGGAGCAATGGATGACCTTCCAGCGGCACAGAATCAACAAGAGGGTGATCAATGACCTGAGAAAGAGAACAACCTTGGGCATTTTCTTTTATCTGGTTGTTCCGTACTGCATTTTTTTCACGGACAATTACATCGAACGTCATCTTGAATTTTCGCTCCTTTCGCTCGGCATATTCACAGCCATATGCTTCTTCCGTCTTGTTCATCTCTATATTTCAAGGAAAACCCCAGAAAAATTTGAATCCCTGAATCACCAGATATTTTTTAGCAGTGTGGTTCTTACTGCTTTGGTCTGGGGATTAATAGCGGCTTATTCTCTCGTTCAAGACGGTGAACAAAAAGCTCAGTTGCTCATGACCATCTGCACAGCTGGATTCTGTTCCGGAGGGGTTATTTCCTTCATGCCCGAAAGGCGACTCTCCATTCTGTACAATCTCCTGATGCTTCTTCCCGCTTCCGCGATTATTCTGACCAAGGGGGATAACTTCACTCTGGGAGCGGCTATGCTGTTGTTTTCAGCATATCTTGTTCTGATAAGCATGCGAGGCAATGATGAATACTGGACGGCTCTGGAAAATGAATATCTTCTGGAAAAAAAATCAGAGGAATTGCGGCAGGCCAGCCGTATAGATGTACTGACCAGTCTGTATAATCGTCGCCATTTCGATGAACTTTTTCACCTGACCATGGGGCTTTGCGCTCGGCGGGGGACGCCAATAACCCTCATAATTTGTGACATCGACCATTTCAAGAACATCAATGACACTTTCGGTCATCTTGCTGGAGATGAGTATTTAAAATTCATCAGTCGGTATCTGCAAGAGGTGTTTCGGCGGGAAACAGATGTTGTGGGAAGATATGGAGGCGATGAATTTGTGATACTGGTGCCGGACGAAGATATACATGCCACTCGAAATTTGACAGAACGTTTCAGAAGCAAAGTCGCGAGTGCCGTACTGACGTACAATGAGGCAAAGATTAAAGCTACTGTAAGCTTAGGTATGGTTTGCTGTATCCCTCAGGCTGGCCAGAATCCTGAAGTCCTTATAGACAAAGCAGATACCGCTCTATATAAAGCCAAGGACGCCGGTCGGAACACGATCATTGTTCATGGGGAGTGCCAGGAGCGATGAGTGGGCACTTCGTCAATGCAGTATGTGTATGTTGCGAGTTCCACTTTTTCAACCAACCCCGGAAGTGGCAAGATACTTTTCCACATATCCTATAGGCCGATAGCTATGCTTGGCCTGCCGTAGTCCCTCATCTCCAAGATCTTGCTCACGGTTCAAAGTTGAATAGGAATCAGTGATGATCGAGGCAAAAGCCTGATTAACAAACTGATAAATTCCTTTGTACTGGTTGAGTGCTTTTTCAAAATGAATTACAAAACTTGTTCCACTCGCCAGTTCCTCCCCAAGGGAATAGGCTGCCGGATTGCCTTCGACATAGTAAATCCCGCCACAGAGTTGAAGCTCTTCGCTTTTCTCCAAGGCCTCCCTGGCTGCGAAATAATCACCGATGGAATCATGTTCGTTGCGCCATGATTCCAGAATTCCTAACGCATCAGGCAGATATTGTTCCAGTAGAGGACGGCCTTCATATCTGTAATTGTTTATGAAGGCTTTGATAAGGTTTCGCTTTTTCTGAAACTTCCTGCCGGTCAGTTCCGCCAGTTCTTGGCGGGAGTAGAGATAATCAAAATTGTCCCGGTCTTCAGAAATTGCAAAGCCCATGGCTTCCAGAACTGTCTTTTGAGATACAGAAACACATTTCATCCTCTGGTGATTTATCAATAAAGTGTTGAGAAATTGTTTTTCCGGTAAGCCGAAAGGGGCCATGAAAAATTGGTTCCCACTATCCTGACCAAGAATGATCACATCTGCATCTGGAGAGCGTGTTACTCTATAGCGGTGCTGATCTCTGAACAGGTAGATGTTGGCAAAAGTAAACTCGGATATGCCGTCGGGTAGCGCCTGAAACATTGGATGCAGCAGTGGACGTAATTCGAGAGAAATATCCCTGGTCTTCGGGTACTCGGGTATCATCTCTGCTGTGCGGTCAGGATGCAGTATCTGGGGTATTGCTTTCATCTCAGATTAAAGGAGTATACTTCTAAAAATTTCTCGAAAGAAATGAGTAGGGACGGGAGAACCGCAATGGATCAGCAAACAGATTGTACCTCAATTGTTTAAGATGCCATCCTTTTTTTGAATACATCTGATAAAAGACAGGTTGCTGTAGGAATCATTGCAGGATATATCCTGGATTTCAGGTAATATATTGAAGCTAATATCATCTTATAAATGATTATGCTAGAATATGAAATCAAGCAAGAAGTTTGCTTGAATCAACCAGAAACCCACATTATTCCGAGAGGAAAACCTATGAATCTCCTTAGATTGTCAATTTTCGTTCTTTTTTTCACTGCGGTCGTGGCTGAAAAATCGGTGCTTGCGAGTCAACAGAAGGCTGATTGGTCAACCCGGTTTGGCACAGGATATTTATTATCAGATGATGCAGACTTTGATAATGGCGGGAACTATTCGAGTCAAAGTTTTTTTATCAGTGGAAGCACTCGGAAAGCGATTGGCCAGAATTCCTCACTTGGTGTGGGAGTGGATTACACTGCTATAGACTACGATTTCGGTGGTTTTGCGGTGACCCCTTGGGGACGAGCTGATTTTCTGACGCTCAGTGTTCCTTTTTCAACAGCCATTGGAGAAGAGGGACAGTTCGGCTTTATCGGCAGTCTTGGTACTGCGAGTGAGGAAAGTGCTGATTTTGCCGAGGGCGTAACGGTTACTACCGTGGTTTCGTATATGCATAGATTTGCCCCTGCACTGAGTGCTGGGCTTGGGGCGGGCTATGTCTATGGGCTTGAAGATTCGACTTTCTTTCCCATGCTTCTGGTGCGTTGGCAAATTACTGATCACCTGCTCTTAGCGAACCCATTCCGTCCGGGTCCTTTTGGACCAGCTGGTTTGGAGTTGAGCTATCGTTTCAATGAACAGCTCGATTTCGGTCTTGGCGGTGTTTATCGGAGTGTGCGTTTTGCCCTCGATGACACATCGCCAGTTGCTCCTGCCGGTTTCGCAGAATTCGAGGGATTCCCCGTGTTCGCAAGAATTGGCTGGGACGCGACACAATCCATTTCTCTTAATGGCTATCTCGGAATGACTCTTGGCGGACAACTCAACATCGATGATAGTGGTGGTCATGAATTATCAGAAGATGATTATGATACCCAGGCGATCATCGGTTTGAACATCTCAGGACGTTTCTAGGAGTCTGTCTGAGTTCACCATCTCTTGCTAACTGCGGGGATGGATTGCTGAAACGCTCCATCTAAGGGAGATATATGGATAATGGAAGAATTGCAGTGGGCCAAAGATGGGATATCTTCCCGGATCGGGTGATCTTGGAGACTCCCGTGATGACAATTAAAGCCGGACCAGTTTGCTGCAGAAGAAGCGGCAAACAAAAAGATTTTTATCTGCTGGATTTCCCGGATTGGGTCAATGTTGTCGCTCTGACACCTGAAAGAAAGGTAGTTATGATCAGGCAGTTTCGCTATGGCTCAAACAGAATGGAAGTTGAAATACCCGGTGGGATGGTTAATGCGCAGGAACCGCCTATAGAGGCCGGTTGTAGAGAACTGCTTGAAGAGACCGGATATGCCGGGTGTAATGCCAGGATTATCGGCAGAGTTTGTCCAAATCCAGCCTTGCAGCGCAATTATTGTTATACTGTATTGGTTCAAAAAGCTGTGAAAGTTACAGAACCGAGCATGGACGACATGGAAGATATCGAGTCTTTTCTACTCACGGAGAAGGAGATCTCGAGCCGTATTGCCGCAGGCGACATTGATCATGGCTTGGTGTTAAACGCACTGATGTTCTATCTGAATTCCAGGGTTTGAGCCAATCGAAGTAGTCTCTGTTGTCACTCTTTCCCGCTGTTATAGTGAATGGAAGTAAGAAATATTTTACGCCACTTCGGTTACTGCCAGGTGGAAAAAAGGAAATTATTCGAGATTCTCAAAAGTAGCGAAAAAGGAGGATTAAGAAGGAAGGAACCTTATTGTGTCCTGGCTGATTTTTCATGCTCTGAATGAGCTCTCCAGCCATCAACAGAGGCCCGATTTTCTCTGAGGTCAATGCACAATGCACATACATACTTTGTTCAAATATTGGACCTATCGCCTTTTTGCTCCTGGCGTTGTTCTGCGTGAAACCTATGAGGCTTTTCGACAACTTCTGTCACAGGACAGTCGGAGTCATGAACTCATGGCTGATCTCGAGGCCTTGTATTATCAAGGGAAAAAAGAAGATTTCTGCCGTATTGCCAAGAGATATAAAGATCTGTCGACAAGTGTCGGCGGCATGGTGGAGAGCCTTGAGCACATGGCTCCCGGTTCGTTTGTAACGTTGCGTGAATATTTCCGCAAATTTGATTTTTACAACAAACTTCTGCTGGCTCCGCCAACTCTTCGTTTCGGTCCGCCCTTTGCCCTGCCTCTTGACGGCAGTACTGCTCTGCACCTTGAGCTTGTCGGTGCAAAATCAACCCACCTTGCCGAGTTGGCCAATGCCCTGCATCTGGCTGTGCCTTGCGGTTTTGTCATCACTGTCAATTGTCTTAACTATCTGTTGGAGTATAATGATCTGCGGAGCAGAATCAACGAGTTGCTTGCCCAGATTGACCTTGCCGAGCCTGATACACTGAGGAGCATCTCTGGCAGCTTGATGGATCTTATTAAAAAAGCAGATGTACCACCTGACATTAACGATTCGATTTTCGAGGTTTTCAACCGGATATTCGTCTCCAGGTCGGATGATCTTCGTTTGGCGGTTCGCAGCAGTGCGGTCCACGAAGACAGCGAATGTTCTTTTGCCGGTCAGTACACCACCGTCCTCAATGCTCAAAAGACGGATCTCCTGCAGTCGTATCTCAATGTGCTGGCGAGCAAATATACCGAACAGGCCTTGTCGTACAGGATTAATGCCGGCCTCAGTGACGAAGAAACGGCCATGGCTGTTTTGGTTGTGGAGATGGTTGATTCCTTGGCCAGCGGTGTCGTTTATACTGTTTCCCCAGCATTTGATGACACTTATCATCTCTTTATCCATGCTGTGCACGGGCAGGGAGATGATCTTGTCAGTGGGCGAACAATCCCCGAGGTTCTGGCAATCGATAAGAAGAATCCCGCCCTTTGTGAATCAGATCCCCATGGCATCGCCTTGGATCTCAAAACAACGCTGCTGACCTCTTCACAGGCGAAGGATCTTGCCTGTAATGCCTTGCGCATAGAAACTCACTTCGGGGAAGCCTGCGATATCGAATGGGCCCTGACAGGGAGTGGAGAACTTATGTTCCTGCAAAGTCGTCCTCTGCATACTCAGCAAGCGTCGTTCGACTCCGCTGACCAGTCTGAAATCGAGGACACTCTCATGCAACCACTGTTGAAAGGGGGAATCACGGCGGCACTGGGGCAGGCCGTTGGTCCAGCCTACTGCCTTGATCCTGCCCATCCGCTTGCACAGATTCCAGAAGGCTCAATTCTGGTGGCCAGGGAGACTCTGCCTTCCTATGTTTCGATTCTTGGGCGGGTGAGTGGGGTGCTGGCGGAGTTTGGCAGTGCGGCCAGCCACTTTGCCACAGTTTGTCGTGAATACGGTATCCCTCTTCTTTGTGGTTTGGGGGATTCGATAGATGTGGTATCACACGGCCAGGTCATAACCATGCAGGCAGCAGAAAAGGTAGTCTATCTGGGTGATTTTCTGCCCCGTCTCAAGGCAGCACCCCCTCTTTATGAAACTCAGCGGCATCTGCCATTTTTCATGAAAATGCGGAAGCTTCTTGATGGTATCACGCCCTTGCACTTGATAGATGTTCAATCCGCTGATTTTGCTCCTGAATCATGTCGCTCTCTGCATGACATTATTCGTTTTGCCCATGAAAAAGCCGTCAGTATCATGTTTTCTTTGGGCGATCGGCTGGGGAGTCCCTCCCGTAATCGCAAAAAATTGCTTTCGGAACTGCCCTTTGATATCTTTGTCGTGGATGTCGGTGGCGGCTTGGATCCTGAAGTTTTGCGACAGGATACTTTCCGGGTCGAACAGGTTAGGTCTGAGCCGTTTCTGGCTCTCTGGGCTGGGCTGTGCCATCCATCTGTGCAATGGCCGGATCACGCCCATTTCGACTGGAAACACTTCGGCGAAATGATTATGGCCGATGGAATCGCCAGCACCAATGCTCCGGAATTAGCCAGCTATGCCGTACTTGGGGGGGATTATACGCATCTCATCATGCGTTTTGGCTATCATTTTACCTTGGTCGATGCCCTTTGCGGCGAGGAGAGTGCCTGTAACTATTGTCAATTTCGATTTGCCGGCGGCGGTGCGGGTTTTCCAGGCCGCATGCTACGTCTTGATTTCATTTCCACCCTACTCAAGCAGGAGGGATTTCAGATCGACTCACGGGGTGATCTTCTTGATGCCCGACTGGCCGGTCTGCCGGTAGCGGAGATGAAAGCCCACCTGCTTTCTCTGGGGCGCCTGCTGGGAGTCACCAGGCTCATGGATATGGTTCTTCATGATCAGGAGGAGGTTGAGCGATATGTGCAGAAATTTCTGGCGGAATCTTAACGGAGTGTTCTCATGGCATATACTGTAACCTGGATTACCAACCAACTGGCTGTTGGCTCAGCGCCCATGTCCTATGACGATCTTGATGCTGTCAAAGCCCAGGGAGTTGACGCTATTGTCAATCTTTGTGGTGAATTCTGCGACCTGCACGAGATAGAGGCGCAATCCGGTTTTGAGGTGTATTATCTTCCCATTCCTGATGAATGCGCTCCTGATATCCAACAGATGGAAGAGGCCCTGCAATGGCTTGATGAGGCTCTGTATCTGAAGAAGAAGGTCCTCGTACACTGCAGGCATGGCTTGGGTCGCACCGGCACATTTGTCTCTACGTATCTGCTGCGACGTGGTTTTGGCTTAAAGCTCACCGAGAAGAGATTGAAGACCGCCAGGGTGACTCCAAGCAGTTATAGCCAGTGGCAGATGCTGCGCAAATATGAAAAAAAGCAAGGAACACTGAAGGCCCGCCAGCCAAGTATCGAGAACAAGGAAACTGTCGATCTGCAGCCTTTTCTCAGGGAATACGCGGAGGTTCTTCGCGAGGCGGAGGCTGCTTCTCTCGCTGCGGGGATTGCCCCGACAGATTTGGATACCGAGAACTGCTGCCATGAGTTTTTTGAGGTCGAAATGGTAGAAGCTGTTTTTCTCAGCCATACCTTGAATCGGCAACTCACTCGCGAGCAGCGGATGTCCGCTATTGACCGGGCCGTCGCTTCTTCCAGTCTGATAAAAGAAGAACAACTGGTCGAGGGTTGCAATCAAGAAGAAGCAGCCCGCCGGTTATCTTCCCGTCGAGTCCTTTCTTGCCCACTCCTGGTTGATGGGGCGTGCATCCTGCATGCCGATCGGCCTCTCAGGTGTCGTGCGGGGCTGGATGGTGAAACGCACAAGAGACTGCAGGAGAAAATACACTTCAGTTCTCGTACTGTTTTCCATGCGCTCACTGGGAAATTTGCTTTGGCTGCCGATCTCCGTTTTTCCAATTTTGATACTGTTTCAGGTCGTTTTGTTCAGCAATACTTCCACGCTATGAATAAAAATTCGTGAGCTTTATCAATGAGATATTTATGTCTCGTGGGTCATGCCCGCGGTAAATACATTTGCGAATCGAATGCTCCTGTTATACATTACTGCATATTGCCAAGCGTCTCCTGATCTGGTTTTTGCTTGAGGCGACACCTCCCATAACTTTTCAAGATATAACAATTGATTAGGTGACCATGAAGCTTCTTTTTGACTTTTTCCCCATCCTGTTGTTTTTCATTACCTATAAGTTTTCAGATATCTATGCTGCTACGGCCGTGGCTATTGCCGCCACCTTTCTGCAGGTGGCCATTTCATGGTTGAGGACCCGGTCGGTTCCTACAATGCAACTGGTCACTCTGGCAATAATCATCCTCTTTGGCGGCCTGACATTGTATCTTCATGACGAACAGTTCATCAAATGGAAACCAACCGTTATCAACTGGCTTTTCGGTGCGGCTTTTCTGGCAAGCCACGTTTTTGGTCAAAAAACTGCAATCGAGCGAATGCTGAGTGCTAATATCACCCTGCCGCAGCCTGTATGGCGGCGCCTGAATCTGGGCTGGGTGGTATTTTTTCTCGGTTTGGGCGGGGCAAACCTCTATGTCATGAGCTATTTTGACCGTGATACCTGGGTCAACTTCAAGCTTTTTGGCATGCTGGGGTTAACTCTGGTGTTCATTGTCCTGCAATCCATCTATCTTTCCCGTTTCATGACAGAACCCAGCACCAAGGAAGAATAGAGGCTGGGCAATGTAAGGTTCAGTGCGGATCAGTGCCATGAAAGACCATGGCTTGTACGCTGCAAGGCGTGCACTCAAGACTTATCACTCAGTTTCGTAGCAGGCAAGGATCTCGCCGAAATAGAGAGTGTGGTAATCTTTTTTTGGGTACAGTTTCTCCAGGCTGTCATCGAGAAAAGCGCTATTCATCGCCGATTTGTAGATAATCCTGCATTCGTAATGGATTCCAACGATATCGATGATTGGCGATTCTATGTATGTCGCCTTTTTCTGCTGCAGATTGCATTGCCTGAACTTGTCAAATTCTCTTCCTGACTTTGTTCCACAAAATGTAATGGCTGTATTGTGCTCATCTCCCGCAGGGATCGAGACACTGAAATTATCTGTTTTCTCAAGCAGGGTGAAAGTGTGTCTCGAATCTCGCACGGCGATCATGAAAACAGGTTTCTGCCATATATAGCCAATTGTTGCCCAGCCAATCGTCATGGTGTTTACACTGCCTTCAGCCTGGACTGTGAGGAACGCCCCCTTTTTGATTCTTTCCATCACTGCATCACTCTGTTCAAGATACTTTCTGTCTTTCATGACCCTTATCTCCTATCATTTAAATTGATTCTTTACCTGTTTTTGACGATGAGCTTTATTCTACTCGAAGCTCAAAATTATCACGCCCTTTGCGGGAAAGGGATGCCTGCCAACTCACTGCGTTGAAATGTAATACCCAAGCACATCAAAGCCGTCAGCTCAGGGCGATCTTCCAAGCTGAAATAAAACAGCCCATGGCCGAACAGGCAAGGAATGTCTGCAGCCAGAACGATGAACGTAGGCGAAGGACTAATTCCAGACTGAGGAGATATCCTGCTGCGAGCCCGATGATAAGGCCGAAAAAATGTGCACCCAGATCCGTACGCTCACCGCTGCTGCCGACCATGGCGAGCATCGCAGTTCCGGCCATGAGGGGCATGAGCAGGTGAATGCGGCCAATTGAGGCATGGCGCTTGAAATTGAGTGAAGAAAGCATGCCGATGACGGAAAAGACAGCTGTGGAGAAACCGACAAAGTGATGTCCCGGCCCATGGGCAAGGACATTGCACGCATTGGCCAGTGTCGATGTCAGCAAAAGACTGGCAAGACCGATGCCGTTACCGAGAAGATGAAAAAAATAGTGCAGCAGAAATCCGCCGAGCAGGCAGTTGCCAAGCAGGTGAAGGCCATCCGCGTGCAGAGTGAGGGCCGTGATGAGTCGATAGTATTGTCCGTCGGTCAGAATTGCTTCGGAATCCCCAGCGCCTGCTGTAAACCATTGGGATTGCTGTTGCCAGGCGCCGGTTTCCATGTATGTAAGACACAGAAGACCAACTATCAGCAGGCTCAGGATGCGGAATGCAGGATGAAACTCTTCAACAGTTGGTGTTTGCAGCGGCCAGTTGGCGTTCTCGGCAGTATAGGCGGTGATCTCGTTTTCCGCCTGTTCGGCCAGGCAGTCCGGCACAACAATGTCCCAGGACGAGGAACTCTGGAAGGAAATTGTGTGCGGAATGCGGGCGGCGGCCAGAACCAGCGAGAAAATCCTGACATCTTCCGGCGAGTAGGCTGTAAGGAGCGTAACGGATGATGTGGTAGATGTTCTATTCATGTGGAGGTGAGATGACGGGGTAAGAGTCCGTGCTGAGGTGCATCACCGACAGCAACTGCTGGTAGATATCCAGCCTATAGGGTAGACATTCAGAGGACTTTGGGCAAGGTGGCAGTCGTGGAAGGATTCAAGACAGCGGGTAATTGAACATGAAGAACGCATACAAACGATATGCTCAGCGTCAAAGGGACAAATGATCTGGTGGCAGTGCTGCTGAGGCCGGACCGATCTTTCAGTGCGGTTTCAGGCTCGGTTGTCCGTTGGGGGGTTCAGTGACTCTTTCCAGAAGGGCTCTCGTCAGTTCGTCTTTTACTGTGTCATTGAAACAGGCAAAGATGATTTTCCTCAGAGAAGTGTTTCGCTCAAGAAAGGAACATACTGTATTGACAGCGATAGTGCAGGCGGCAGCAATCGGAAAACCGTAGATCCCGCAGCTGATGGCAGGGAAGGCGATTGTCTTGAGCCCCCTTTGCTCGGCGATTTTCAGGCATTCAAGGTAGCAGGACGATAACAGGGCGGCCTCCTGACGTCGACCGCCAGCCCAGACCGGCCCGACTGTATGGATGACATGTCTGGCCGGTAGATCATAACCGTCCGTAATCTTGGCAGCTCCTGTCTCGCAACCATTCAATGTCAGGCATTCTGCCAGCAGTCTTGGGCCGGCAGCACGATGGATTGCGCCATCGACCCCTCCGCCACCCATCAGAGAAATATTGGCCGCATTGACAATGGCATCAACAGCCAGTGTCGTGATATCTGTCTTTACTATCTCTATCCTCTCCAGTATCAGCATTTTTTTATTGCCCGTCATTCAGGTTTGGATTCCGTGCGCTATTGGGTTTAGTCTATGACCAATAGAATTTCACCGACGTACTCTGGTTGTTAAAGGGGGCATAGAGATACACCCCGTTATGGCTTGTCCAGGTATTGGAATTCTTGTCGCCCTTTTCACCCAGCCCAGGTCTGAATACAAAGCCGTCTTTTTCGCTGTATCTCTGTGAGGTATCCTTTACGTCGACTGTATGCCCGTCGGCAAAGACGATCTTCAGTTGTTTGCCGAACTCCGGCCCGCTTTCAGGTATTCTCCAGGCCCGACGACCGCCGTCGCCGATGTTATAGTAGCCGTATTCGGCCGAGTTGCTGTATCCCGAAGTGCTGTCAGTACCCGATGCGGCAACAACGCTAGTTGCTGAAGAGGTTGTGCTGCCTGTTGCTGCTGTGCTTCCGGCAGGCTGATCCTGCTCATAGGAAAGGGACATTCTCGATGAGGGAAGCTCGCCGCTATCAAATTTCAGCAGCATGGCAAGCACCTTTTCCATAGCGGTTGCCGTTGGCGCGACACTCATTGTGGTTCCGCGTGAATCATAGAGAGCCGTAGTGTTGTCGTCAAGCTGGGCCGCCTGAAAGGCCTGGGCGTGGATCGTCTCAGCCTCCTCCGTCGTCAACAGGCCGCTGCTTTCCATCTCGCGAAGAGCCGCTCTGGCCGCGTCTTCGATGTAGATGGCGCCATCCGGTCGGGTGTAGTCGAGGAGCTTGCCGTCAAGCAGAGCATCATATTCCTTGGCTGCCGCTTCTCCTTTGGTTGCAGCAATCCTGTCATAAATAATACTGGCAAACAATTGTTCTTCATTCACGGAAGCCGGGTTGGCGCTGCCGGCTAGTTCATGAAGAAGCGATACCAACCCTGCCCGTGAGTTTGCAGCAGCAGCTCCGGCAGCGGTCTCCGTAGCCGCCTGTTCCTGTTCTTTGGCCGCCGTTTCTTGAAGTATCTGTTGAAAGTCCTGGTCGACAGTTGCTTCACTGCCTGTCCCTTTCAGCCAATCCAGAGTATTGGTGGGATTGATCAACAAAGAACTGGTCGGGCCAATCATATTTTCTGCTCCGTTGCATTGTTTTGTGTATGGGCCGGGAGGATGGGGGGTGTCTCTGGTTATTCAGACAGAGCCCAAATTCCCTGGCAACTGATTGCACTCCTAAGATATATCGGTTGCTGAAGAAATTTCTTTATCAGAGACAGGAACTGATTCATTATCTTCGCTGAAATCTGAGGGAGATACTTCCCTAATAATGTCAAATATCGCTGAAAATTTGAGGGTTAAGGCAGTTTTCAGGCTTTCGACCTGCCAGCATAGCCAAGAGGTTGCGAGCGGCCAGTATCGCCATATTGTCTCGACTTGTGACCGTGGCTGAGCCAATATGGGGGAGAAGTACGACATGAGCGAGGTCTGCGAGGCCTTCCGCCATTTGTGGCTCATTCTCGTAGACATCGAGACCGGCACCGCCAATCCGGCCGGCGCGGAGGGCCTCGACCAGGTCGATTTCCCTGATTATCGGTCCCCTGGCCGTGTTGATCAGGAAGGCTGTAGCTTTCATGCGGGCAAAAGCCCGGTGGTCGAAAAGATGGCGGGTGGCCGGTGTCAGTGGAGCGTGGATGCTGATGAAATCCGATTCAGTCAAGAGATCGTCAAAGTTGACGAGACGAGCGCCGATCTCACCCTCCAGAATATCGTTGCGTCGTCCGGATGAGCTGCAGTAGACGACAGGCATGTGAAATCCTTTGGACATCAGGGCCATCGCCGTGCCGATACGGCCGGCGCCGAAAATGCCCAGCGTCTTGCCGGTTATATCAGTACCGATAAACTGCAGCGGCCCCCAGCCGGACCAGGATCCCGAGCGCATGATTCTATCAGTCTCAACCACCCGTCTGGCTACAGCAAAGAGCAGGGCCCATGCCAGTTCGGCGGTGGCGTCAGTCAGTACCCCAGGCGTGTTCGAAACTGGAATGCGGCGACTCGTGGCTTCAGTCAAGTCGATATTGTCGATTCCCACTGCATAATTGGCATATCCTTTCAGCCGGCTGGCGACCTCGAAAAACTCTCGGTCGATTCGATCCGTCAGGAGCCCCACGACCCCATCCTTGTCCCGCACCCGTTCGAGCAATTCCTGGCGGGAAAGGGGCTGGTCTGCCGGATTGACTTCTACCTCGCAGTCGGCCTGCAGCAGTCGCAGGCCAGCCTCGGGTATTCTTCTGGTGATATAAACTTTTGGTCGCATAAGCCCTCCAATTTTCTGCAGGTCAGGAGAAAACGGCAGTCCTGCTCCTTTCAATCTTGAAGAATCACCTCGTTACTGGTATCAATAGCGCGATGCGGAGGAGTGCCGGAGCGGTTGAACGGGACGGTCTCGAAAACCGTTGTGGGGGAAACCCCACCCAGGGTTCGAATCCCTGCTCCTCCGCCATATCAGTTGTTTAAGAAGTCCAGATAAGTCCAGAAACCCGCTTCTGCAAAAGGAATGCGGGTTTTTTGTTGTCCAAGGTGGTCCATTGAATATTGTTGGTATCCAGCAATCTTTGTTACTAAGAATTCATCAGAGTTCTACTTCCATTGATCTTTACCACTTCGAGCTGCATTCCAAATTGCCACTACCGCCGGGTGCTTGATTATCCTCTCCACGGATATTGCATAGAATCGCTCTCTGACTGCATCTGATCTGCCGATGATAGCAACGTTATGTTGCTGGCAGACATCCTGCTCTATGATAGACGGTACAGAAAAGATGCCGTCCCCTGCTTGTCCGAATACTTTCATCAAGGCATGGTCATCAAATTCTCCAACAATTTCCGGTCGGATACCCAGCGAGCTGAACCATTGGTCAAGACTCCCTCGCAGTGCCGACATCGGAGAGGGGAGTAACATTCGTGCATTGTTCAGGGACTGGGGAAATCCATGTCGAAGTGGTTCAGCCAGAGATTCTACGGCACAAAAGCTCACCCCGCATTCCTCCAGCAGATGGCTGTATGCCTTGACACTCAGTCCAGATTTCACCGGCGTATCGGTAAGCACAAGATCCAAATTGTGAATGGCCAGTTCTGCCAGGAGTTGCTTTTCTTTTCCCTCATGGCAGACAAGGCGCAATCCTTCGGGAAGAGCCAGAGCCGGCTCGAGAAATCTTCTGGCCATCAATTTTGGCAGCACGTCCACGATGCCGACCTCAAAACGGAGTGGTCCGGAAACCGATCGTCCCCGTACCGTATCGAGCAGTTCAAGTCCCAAACCAAAAATCTCATCAGCATAACGGAAAACTACTCGTCCCAGTTCCGTTAATTCAAGATTTCTCCCTGCTCGCCGGAAGAGTTTTCCTCCTAGAGATTCTTCCAGCCTGGTTATCTGCATACTGATCGTGGAGGGTGCCAGCATGAGTCGAGCTCCAGCCCTAGTGACACTCTCTTCCTTGGCCACAATCCAGAAGTAGTGGAGGTGGTGATAGTTAAGCCATTCCATTATGGTTTCGATTAAATCGAATATATCTTAGATTATTATCTATTTGTTCTAACGATGTCCTGTTGTTATTATATCTCATAAGATCATATCATAGGAGGATCGAATGAGCATTGATGTTAATTGGAGTGCATTGGAATTCAACGGGAAATCAAAACGTATCGTCTCCCGCCAATTGCAAATATTCATGTGGCGCTTCCGTTCCTTTATTATGCGGGTTCAGGTTCGCTTTTCGGATGTCAACGGTCCCAAAGGTGGTGTGGATAAGAGGTGCATCTTTTCCGCAGAGTTCAGGTCACCGGGCGAAGTGTCCATAACCAGTGAAGGAATGGAATATCTTGAAGCCTTTCAATCCGGTCTTGCCAGGCTTGTTCGTTCTATCCAGCGTGAAATTGTCAAACAGCGTCAGAAACCTATTCGAATTAATCGTAAAGTAAAATTACTCAATTTTGAAAATTAGAATACTTTTGAAGGTAAGACAAGTTTGTCAGTTTTGCACGGAAAAAGATTCCTCATCGAATTTGCTCTCGACTCAGAAGATTGTTTGCTGAGAATTTAATCACCAAGGATTCACAAGACATATGTTTGAATGGATGTTTATGCCTGAGGCCTGGGTGGCGCTGGCAACTCTACTTGCCCTCGAAATTGTTTTAGGCATAGACAATATCATATTCATCACCATTCTGGTGAGCAGACTGCCAGCGGAACAGCGGGATCTGGCGAGGTCCTTGGGGATCGGCTTTGCGATGCTTTCCCGACTGGCACTGCTTTTCAGTCTGGCGTGGATTATAGGTATGGTAGATCCCTGGTTCAGCTTGTTCTCACAAGAGTTTTCCGGTAGGGATCTGGTTCTCATAGGCGGGGGACTTTTCTTACTGGCAAAAGCGACCCATGAAATTCACAACAGTCTTGAGGCCGTCTGCGATTCTGATACACCACGGAACGGTTATGGCGGTTTTTATGCCACCATTGCGCAAATTGCCATACTCGATATTGTCTTCTCGCTTGATTCGGTGATAACCGCAGTGGGCTTGGTGCAGCATGTTTCAGTTATGGTGATTGCAATCATCGGGGCAGTTATTGCGATGTTGTTCGCTGCCAAACCGATTGGGGTTTTTGTCGACGCAAATCCGACAATCAAGATTCTGGCGCTGTCATTTTTGATGCTGATTGGCTTCACCTTGGTGGCGGAGGGCTTTGATGTGCATGTGCCGAAAGGCTATATCTACTTTGCGATGGCCTTCTCCGTGGTGGTTGAACTGCTCAATATCAGAGTCCACCGGCACAAGAAGATCCAACCAGTAAAACTGATTAAGCACCTAGAATATTAAGACTTTAATAATACAGGAAAGAGGATCTCCCGCTGAGCTTGCAGGGGAATCAGAAAAATTTATTCAAAAATGGAGGTCAACGTGTTTCGCATTGTACTTTTTCTTGCAACCAACATGGCCATAATTGTTTTACTTGGCATCGTGATGAGTATTCTCGGCGTCGATTCCCGAAGTACTTCCGGGCTCTTGGTGATGGCGACAGTATTCGGTATGGGTGGATCATTCATCTCTCTTGCCATGTCGAAATGGATCGCCAAAAAATCTACCGGTGCCTATGTTATCGTCAACCCGAGCAACCCGACAGAACAGTGGCTGCTCGATACTGTACGCCGGATGGCGCAACAGGCTGAGATCGGGATGCCGGAGGTGGCGATTTATGAATCTCCTGATCTGAACGCATTCGCCACAGGCATGAAAAAGGACGATGCCCTGGTGGCCGTCTCCACAGGTTTACTGCAGAATATGTCTAGAGATGAGGTTGAAGCAGTCCTCGCTCATGAGATCAGCCATGTGGCCTGCGGGGACATGGTCACCATGGCCTTGATCCAGGGTGTCTTAAATACATTTGTCATCTTGTTGTCGCGATTGGCGGCAAATGTCATAAATAATTTCCTGAGCGGCGACGAAGAGGGCGAAGGACTTGGATTCTTCGGATATATGGCGGTAACTATTGCACTGGAGTTGGTATTCGGTCTTTTTGCCTCGATTATCGTGATGTGGTTTTCAAGAAAGAGGGAATATACCGCCGACCAGGGAGCGGCATATCTGACCAGCAAAGGAAAAATGATCAGTGCCCTGCAGCGATTGCAGATTCATCAGGAACCGTCACACCTGCCCGATCAGGTAGCGGCGTTTGGTATCAGGCCAAAAGCGGGCGGGCTTTCTGGGCTTCTCAGAAGTCATCCGCCTCTTGAGGATCGGATCAAAGCACTTCAAAATGTATAATGTAAGGAAAGGACGGCCGGGATCTTCTTGCTGGTCGTCCTTTTTTTTCTCTTTGTGCGTTATTCGGGATTTTTCGAAACCAGTACCTTGTCTACACGATGACCATCCATATCAACTACCTCAAATCTGTACCCCTTTTCCACAATGGTATCAGTCTCGGCAGGAATTCGACCAAGCAAATGAATAACAAGTCCACCAACGGTAAAGTAAGCGTTTTGCTTTTCACCTGTGAATGCTTCATGAATGCTCAATTTCGTTTTTAAATGTTCTATTGAGGCACTTCCATCAACCAGCCATGAGCCATCCTGACGTTTGATAAAATCATCACCTTCGTGTTCCATGGCAGATGGTAAGCCTCCGACAATTGCCGTAAGAATATCGGTCAAAGTGACTAATCCCTGCAATTCACCATATTCATCAACAATCAATGCGCTCTGAAGGTTAGTTTTTCTGAAACTTTCAATTACTTGTGCTGTAGAGAGTCCTTCCCACATAAAGAGCGGTGGATGCAGCATTTTTTCGATATCTAATGGCTCATTCGCCAGGGCAGTTTTTAAGAGATCAGCCGTACGCAATAACCCCAGAATGTTTTCCAATCCGCCACGGCAGACAACGATGCGGCTATAGGTGCAATCAGCAAGGCTGTTGCGCAACTCTGAATCCGATTTGTTGAGATCGAGTGTATATATCTCGCTTCTCGGGGTCATTATTGCGCGCAAGTTTTGCTCGTCCAGGCGGAGGACATTTGCCACCAGACTCTGTTCGTTTTCATGAAACACACCTGCTTCAGTGCCCTGTGCCATCAGTAATCTGATTTCAGAATTGGTTACAGGCGGGTCTTGAGAGGGCTTGTTATTGAGCAGCCGTAATAAAAGGGTTGAAGAGATAGAGAGGAGCCAGACCAATGGTTGAGCAACACGAGCGAGAAACCTCATCGGCAGTGCGATCATAGACGCAATTTTTTCGGGAGCCAATAGCCCCATCCTTTTGGGTGCCAATTCCCCGACAACAACGGAGAAATACGTCAATCCGATCACCACCGCTGTCATTGCTATTCCCCTGGCATAAGGTTCAATGATGGGAAATTCCATGAACCAGGCGGTGAGCGGGTCAGCCAGAGCTGTTTCACCGATGGCTCCGCTTGATATTCCCACCATGGTGATGCCAACTTGAACGGTTGAAAGAAATGAAGAAGGCTCACTCTTCAATTTCAGAGCTGCTTGAGCGCCGCGATTATCGTCACTTGCAAGTTTCTGCAGGCGTGCGTTCCGAGATGAAATTACAGCGATTTCTGACATGGCGAAAAGACCATTCAGTAAAATGAGGAAGACCAGAAGAGCAATATCCATTGTGAGTTTGATCCTTAAAAATATCTTACTTGATGAGTTGGTTTCGCAACAACTGCCGCCTGCAGCGATAGTTGTTTTTTTCAGTATCAACTCTTTGAACTAATAGCATTGGAGCTCCGAGGAGCAGAACAACTGCACCGTCTGCAATGGTGGCGTATGGCAACAGCAGCATATGGCTGTGCGGCGAAAAAGGCTGGTTCTGCTTATTGCATGCGGTAGACCATAGTCACTGCCGTTTTGCTGGAGGTCTTGTCGAGGTGTGCGCGCTCAGTCTTTATTGTAGCTTCCACTGAGGAATTCTTTTTTCCAGAAAGGCGGCTACTCCTTCTTTTGCATCATCGGTGGTACAGAGTCGCCCAAAGGCTTCGTTCATGAACTGGAATTGTTTCTGATAATCCATGTCCTCGGATTGATAGAATGCACTTTTGGCAATCTGCACGGCAAGGGGACTTCTTTGTGCCAAATCCTCCGCCCAACTCAAGGCGGCCTCGTCGAGTTCTTCATGGGCGACTACTTTATTGACAAGGCCGAGTTCAAGGGCTTCCTGGGCTTTCAGAAGATTGCCGTAAAGAAGCAGCTCAAGGGCTTTTTTACGCCCAACGCAACGTGCGACCGGAAGGATCGGGCCAACACAATTGAGGCCGACATTGATAGCGGTAAGACCCATTTTCACCCGATCCGAGGCAATCGTCAGATCTGCCGCTACCGCAAGGCCCATGCCGTTGGCTGTGGCAACGCCTTGGAGTTGGGCAATGACAGGCTTTTTCATGTTGGAAATAGCCACCAGCGGATTTTCCATCCACTCTATCCACTGCCGATATTGTGTTGCAGATTTACCGGCAAGTTCCTTCACATCAATCCCGGCACAGAATGCCCGTCCGGAACTTTTGAGGAGAATAACCCTGACATTGGTATCTGCCTCCATGGCAAGGAGTGCGGCATGGAGTTCACCGGCCATCTGGCTGTTGAAAGTGTTTAACTGTTCCGGGCGATTCAGGGTTATGATCCCTACATATTTTTTTGTAACTTCGACAAGAATTGTTTCAAACACAATAAGATACCTCCATTATAAGATTTTAAGTTGTATTTCACGGTTCAGGCTGTCTCACTTCCCAGACCACCTCAAGACAAATGAAAATCCATTCTCAATCATTCTTTGCTATATCATAAATGACAGGATGTTACCCGGAAAGATGATTAATTTTATCCGAATGCCGTGTTGCTTGCCGTCAGGATGCATCGGTGGCGAAAGAGGCCTTTGAAAAAGAATTCCATTTGATGTGCTCTCGAGAATTGTGGGGGATATTCTCTCTCAGGGTGGGATCGAAAAATATGGCGTTACGTACTGACTGCTGATGATATCATTGCCAGAATTCACTTGAAAGGGTAGGTTCGACCCGTGCATCCAGAGGCCTCTGTTGAGAAGAAGATCTGGGTTTGAGCCTCAATGAAGTTAGGTTTTTTTTATCTTGCATTTCAACCAGTAGAAGGAGAACTCCATGCAGAGAACTGTACCGGGCGTGGAATCCCGGTGTTCGAAGCTTGTTGGCCGTATTTGCCTCAATGATGGGAAGAACAATTGGTCAGCCAGAATTGTGTTCCGGGAAAATACCCGTAAGAAGAGCAGGGCGGTGGAGTTCATGCGGAATTGCGGTGGAAACAGTGGATCAGCAGGGGAAACGAAGGGCTTAATGGCCGTTTTCCTCCGCCCAGATCAAGGGGGAAGAGTCTGAGATGGAGCGAGATAACAGACCGGTACTGGTGCTTGGTGCTACGGGCTATGTGGGTGGTCGATTGGTGCCTTTCCTTCTTGATCGCGGCTGGAAGGTCCGCGCGGCCGGCCGTTCCGATCGCAAGATCCAAGGCCGGCCATGGGGGAGCCATCCCAATCTGGAGATCGTCGTCGCCGATGCCCTGGACACAGCGGTTCTCACCGAGGCCATGCGCGGCTGTCGGGCGGTGTTCTATCTTATTCACTCTGTCAGGCCCGGGGAACAGGATTTCGCCACCCTGGATCGACATATTGCCTATTCTACTGTCCACGCTGCGCGCGAAGCAGGAGTGGACTGGATTATCCATTTTACCGGTCTCGGTAACCCGGCGCATCTCTCAAAGCAGCTGCGTTCACGCTACGAGGTCGGTGAAATCCTCTCCCTGGGCGGTGCCAAGGTGACGCAATTGCGTGCGCCGCTGGTCCTGGGTTCGGGTGGAGCATCTTTCGAGATGATCCAGGCTTTCTGCGGCCATCTGCGGGTAATGTTCGCTCCGCGCTGGATGGATGCCAAGTGCCAGCCAATCGCTATCGCCAACGTGGTCGAGTATCTGGCAGGCTGCCTGGAACACCCGGAGATGGCCGGACAGGTCTATGAGATCGGCGGTCCGGAAGTGCTCGCCTGGCGTGAACTCTTTCGCATCTATGCCGAGGAGGCCGGACTGCCGGAACGCCTCATCCTGGTGCTGCCCATGCGGATCCACAGAATTTCCATCTGGTGGATGAATCTGGTTACGCCGGTGTCTGTGGCGCTCATCCGGCCTCTGGTTGAGCGCATGCGCGATGAAATCCTTTGCCGCGATGAACGCATCCGCGAGATAGTTCCGCAGAAGCTTCTCTCCTGTCGTGATGCTATCACCAAGGCTCTGGGCGAGGTGTATCGGAACGAGGTGGCCTCAAGCTGCTTCGACGCGGGCTCCACCCGTCTGCCGGAATGGGTCGGTGGGCAGGATAAAGCCGAGACCAGAGTTTTCCGCGACACCTTTTCCATAACGCTGGATGGCCCGCCGGAACTTGCCTGGAATGTGGTGAAGCGCATCGGTGGCGATGCCGGCTGGTATTTCGGCACGTTTCTCTGGCGCATGCGCGGTTTTGTCGACGAGTTGCTGGGTGGTCCGGGCCTGTCCCGGGGGCGCCGCCACGTGGATTCGGTTGCTATGGGCGATCACTTGGATTTCTGGCGGGTGGTGGCGGTGGAAGAACCTTGCCGCCTCCTGCTGCGGGCCGAGATGCTTGCTCCTGGCGAGGCCCACCTGGAGTTCCGGGTCCAGGCGCTGCCGGACGGATCCACTGAACTGCGCATGACCCCGAGTTTCGAGCCGCGGGGATTCTGGGGAAAGGTCTATTGGTGGATCATCGCCCCGTCCCACTCCTTGATGTTCAAACCTATGCTCAGGCAGATGGTAAAAACTGCCGGCGTCCGTGTCTTGAGTGGCCCATTCTGCATCACGGAAGACTGATCCGCAGGGCTCCCAGGTATATACCTCGCCGCGGTGCGGATTTGTTCCCCATCGCGGCCCTCATTGATCAGGATCGATGAAATCAAAACTTGTTGTGCTTCTCGCGTTGTTCTCTTTGGCGGCCTGTATGGCACAGCCTCTTCTCCTGCCGAGAGAGAATCTTGACTACAGTCGGATTCTGCTGGAACAAATCAACCTGTATCGTATGAATAATGGGCTGAATTCGCTGCGGATCGATCCGGTGCTTGGTCAATTGGCAAAAGAGCACAGTTCGCACATGTTTCAAAAAAGGAGGATCAATCACCGAAATTTCGATGAGCGTTCAGACAAGGCCGGAAGCTGCCTTTGTGTGGAAAACGTCGGCTGGAACTATGATTCGCCATTGAAACTGTTTGATGACTGGCAGAGGTCGAGGGGGCATAATCGGAATATGCTGAAAATGGAGATTACCCGGGTTGGCATCGCCGAGACTGGCAAATATGTTACTTTCTTTGCATGCAGGTAGAGCCACACAGCCACTTTCTGCGGTAACGGAAAAAACGGTTGTCAACTACTCGATGGTTGAAAATCACAGACGGCTTGATATACGATTATTACGATACTATTCGCTATACATTACAGTGCTGTCTTGGCAACATGGTTGAGGTGTGGAATGAATCTTAGAAGATTATCGAAGAGTTTACTCGTAATTGTCCTGTTGTTTCTCATATCTGCCTGCTCGCGAGACTCTCACCAACCTGAAGAAATCGGGCGATTTCCCGTTGATGATTTGGCAGGAATCCTCAGCCAAACTGGTGTGCAGATCGACAAGGAGATCTCAAGCGACGGCAAGGGGTCATTACTCATTACGGCAAACGAGCCTGTCACCGTGAAACTGTATGAAACCGGGGATATTCATCTCGAAAAAACGCAATTGATCTATCAAGCCCGACTTCGCACCAAGGATGTCGAAGGACAGGTGTATCTCGAAATGTGGTGTAGTTTCCCCGGGAAAGGGGAGTTTTTCTCCCGCGCTCTGCAAACGCCGCTTTCAGGCAATAACGAATGGATGTCGCAGCAGACCGCTTTCATCCTGCAGAAAGGTGAAAATCCCGATAACGTAAAATTGAATCTTGTTATCGCAGGGAAAGGAAAAGTCTGGATAGATGATATCCGATTGTTGATGTCACCTTTGCAATGACTTGACACCACCTGTAGCCACTACCCCGGCACGGCTGAACGAGCCACGTCTGCCATCTCCGCCAACGTACTTCGGTTTGCCAAAGCGGAAGGAAAGGAATTACTTTTCCTTTTTCTGGACAGGGTGTTCGGCACTTTTTTCACTTTCTGATAGTCCGGTTTTATGCAGAGTTCCACGAAACCATGAAAAATAGACACCTGCAAGACAGAGCGTGGCAGATATGAAAAACACCGTGTGCATGCTTCTGAGGAACAGGTCATAATTGTCTGGCTGTATGGCCTGATGGCCGATGATCAGAGCAAGAACAACGGTAGCCATAGCCATGCTGAACATCTGGCCGAGCAGGCGCATCGTTGCCACCGCCCCGGAGGCCAAGCCGTAATGGCGTTTTTCCACCGCTCCCATGATCGCGCTCATATTCGGGGAACTGAAGAGGGCAAAGCCGGTACCGAGCAGAACTAAGTTGGCAACAATGAGAGGAAGCCCGGTTTCCCCGGTGAGTGTTGAAAACAGTGATACGCCGATGACGGTAATGATCATGCCGGCAGTGGCGATCAGTCGCGGTTCGATACGATCCGACAACCTGCCGGCAATCGGCGAAAGCAGCGCCATCATAACGGGCTGCGCCATCAGAACAGTACCGGCAGCCTGGGGTGACAAACCTTTTATATATTGGAGGTACAGGCTTAACAGGAAGGTGACGGCAAAGGTGGCAGAATAGTTGAGCAGAGCCGCAACACTCGAAAATGCGAAGGCCTTGTTGGCGGCAAAAAGCTCCATGTCAAAGACCGGAAAACGAGCGGTCAGTTGGTGACGGACAAAGACAAAGAAGAGCAGAGCGCCTGAAATCAGCAGGATGGTGCCGATCGCCGATGGCAGCCGGGAGGCGCCATAGACCAGGGCGAGAATGGCAGTGGCGTAGAGCAGGCAGCCGGTGATATCGAGTTGCTGTCCAGGTTCACCCAGCCACTCCCCCCTGAGATAAAACAGGGTGAGGGCAAACGAAAAAAAACCAAGGGGCAGCATGATAAGAAAGATACTGCGCCAGCCAAAATACTGGGTGAGCAGACCACCGACGAATGGCCCGACAGACAGGCCAATATACACAGCTGAGACATAGATGCCAATCACCCGCCCTCGTCTGTTCGGTGGAAATATCGAAGTAAGGATGGCCATGCCGGTAGTGACGAACATGGCCGCGCCTAAGCCCTGAAGAACCCTGGTCGCAATAAGCAGGGATGCTGAGTCAACAAAGGCGGCGGCTCCTGAACCGAGGGTATATACCCCGAGACCAGCCGCAAAAACCTTTTTTCGTCCGTGGATGTCGGCAATTTTCCCAGCTGGAACCAGGCCAACAGCCACCGCCAGCAGATAGGCGGTGGCGATCCAGCTGAGTTGGACGGCATCCATCCGGAGATCTGCCTGGATTGCTGGAAGAGCGACGTTCACCGAGGAAATCATGAACGGCCCGATGAATGATGTCAGGGTCGCAACAATCAAAGCCGATCGTTCGAGAGCAGTGTCGCGGTGTTTGGCATTTTCCACGAGTGTTTCCTTGTCTATTTGAAAGTTATTTCATTTCATGAGCAGCCAGCTACCTCAGCTCATCATCCATGTGTCAGAGGCTACCAGGGGATATGGAGAGTATGCCGGTGGACGTTGACAAATTCAACAACGATTTTTTACGCTTGTGATGTTGTGAAAAAAGCTGCACGTAGTATGGAAATAGAAAGGACAACAGAAAATGTCCGGCGGGAAATGAGTGAAGAGATCAAGGATTGGCAGTGGGAAAATGAGAGTAGAGAATTTTTTTCAGTAATTGGGATGATTTCGAGGCACTTGGCAGAAGGTGTAGTCAATCTTTTTGCGAAGTATCTCAGGCGTATTGTTCAATTCTCAGGGAGATACAGAACTTCAAGCAACAGCGAAATTGCCTGCTCATCCAGTTCGCCAAACTTGACTCCCACATTCTTAGTAGGTGGCGAAATAAAAGTGATCAGATTTTCATTGTATTCACGTACATGTTTGACGGCTACTTTCTTCATGTAAATCTGTGTCTCCGCAACAAGTATATCGACCGTCCACTCAGTTGGAAAAGACTCATTTGCGTTGCACCTGAAGGACAAGCCGCCTGTGCTAATGTCAAGAATCTGATGGACGCCGCTGGGGTTTACCAGAAAGACATCGTTTAAGCATTTCTTCCTGATCGTCCTTCTCCGTTCTTGAAATACTGGTTGAGTCACCATCTTTTCCTCCTTCTGCTGAGGCGACTGTCTGGCTCTGCTGGAGGCGGTATGGGGAAATTTCCGCCTATAATTTAAGAGTGTATTCATTGACGCAGGCACAGTCAATTGGAAGACGGTGCATTGGGTTTTCTGCAATATTGCCGGAAGTGTGGTGGAAACCTCCTTTTCGCCAACACTTTTCCCGCGCCAAGGTTGCTCTGTGGTGGAGATAGGCGATATTCAGCCAATCAGAAGAAAATAGACTATTGCCACCAAACTGACGAGAATCTGCAGGGACCGGCAGAAACCTGTTTGACCTGATTCGCTCTGTTTCTGGCGGAAGAGGGCGATGACATAGAAACTGCCAAGGCAACCGAGAGCGAGGATGAGTATCTCCAGCAGGCTGATGGCGCTGGCGGGGATGACAAAGGAGTAGTGTTCAATTGTCAGGCCGAATTGTCGCGTCAGGACGGTTGGGAAATTTCCAGCTTCGCCGAGAAGGTATTTGAGACGATAGATGAGCTCTCCGCTGAAGGCGAGGGGCGTGAGAACCGGAATCATTGGTGAACAATGTATCGGCAGACTGCTGCGTCGCATGCCGAGCAGGCGGTTGCCGAGGGTGATGATGCCGAGAAATACGGCAAAGCAGAATATAAGCAGCAAAGAGAAAGACAGGGCCGGCGGGCCGAAGAGTGGTGGAATAAGACTCTGATATTTGGCGTCCTCGACGATAAATCTGGCCCATTGCGAGCCGGCCAGGAAGGGGATGATGAAGGTGCAGGTGAGATCCCGTCCCTTTATCGCCAAGAGTTCGACAAAGGGGTTGCGCAGAAGCAGCCTTGGTGATTCGCGTTCGCAGAGCAGGACGCAGCGTCCGCAAAGCAGGCAGTCGAGGCTGTTTTTTATGTTGTGGGCACCCAGATACACCGGGCAACCCCGCAGGCCCGGACGACCTTTCTTGCAGGCGGTCGTGTCGCATGATCGACAGAGATCGGGCGTGGCTCTGAGTTCGATCATCGACATGGTGGCTCCCGCCCCGATCACTTTACCAAGAGGACACACATACCGGCACCAGGCCTGCCCTTTGAAGAGCATGGCCATCACGGTTGCACCGGTCAGGATTGAGAGCAGCAGCAAGGCGGTGCCGAGGGGGCTGTTTTTCAGATCGGTCACCGTTTCGGCCCAGATGATGGCGGCGAAGAGCAGGACGGCGATATGGATGAAATAGCGCCGCAGGGCGTGAGGCGGATCAAGGTTGAGGCTGAGACCATATCGCTGCAGTAGGCGACCGATGCCGAGGAAGGGACAGACGCCGCACCAGAGCTTACCGACGAAAAACCAGCTCAAAACCACGCCGGACCACCAGATCCCCCAGGCCAGGAACAGGGAAATATTTTTCCCGGGGTCCTGGGGACCAAATATGCCAAGCAGAATGAGTGCGCTGAAAGCGAAGTCGCCGAAGGTTCGCAGGAAGGCCATATTCCTGCGGTTCTTGAAAAAGCTGCGGATGATTGGAAATGCCGTAAAGAGGTCGAGCCGGGCTGCCGGGTCAAAGGTGAAAAGGATGCGAAACAGCGCTCTGAGTTTCTGCATGGCGATGAGGTGGAGGTTGAAACGGGGTGCCGGGAGGGCGTTTCGCACTATTTCATCGAGGAGCCTTGTGATGTATATCAAGATGGTACCGGATTTTCGGCGTAGCACAAAGCTATTTTAGTATTTCATTGTAAAGTGTAATTGATTTTTTCTGAAAGATAATCGTAGTGGAATGGGATAAAAAGAGAAGAAAAGCCTTTTCTGCCTGAAGGAACGACACGGTATCCTGCTGATATACCATCACCACAAAGGAGTCTCTATCCCATGCAAATCATCTCAATCATCTGCCGTCTCGCCTGTGCCTGCTGGTTTGGGGGTGCTGCCCTTTTTACCTTTGTCCTGACTCCGGTTATTTTCGCCTCGTATTCCAGAGACGTGGCCGGCGGAATAGTCGGTGTCCTTTTTCCCGGCTATTTCCGCTGGGGCCTGGTCTGCGGCGTTGTGGCCCTGAGCTGTCTGCTTGTGTCAGAGGGGCGCCGGCAACGGGCGACAGTATGGATTCTCTTCGCCATGCTGATCGTGACCGCCATCCAGGCTTTTGTCATAGAACCGCAGGCAGCGAGGCTGAAGGGTAAAATTTCCTCTTTTGAAAATACCGCCCCCGATCATCCCCTGCGCCAAGAGTTCCGTCGGCTACATGGCCTCTCAGCCGCCGCTAACCTCTCCGTGATCGGGGGTGGGGCCATAGTCCTCGTGCTGTTGTCCGGAGGAAGAAAGCGGAAGAATGAGGATCTGACCTTCTGAGGCCCTCTGGCAGATCCCGGGCAGCCTTGATTTTTCATGAGAAATGCTGAACGTGTTGCTCTACTGAGCAGTCGGCTGGTGGCGGCTAGGCTGCCTGCGCTGACAGTTGCCATGCTTGATCCGGAATTTCGCCACGTACGACTGGAATGTCATGTATCTTGCTAGAATTATAAAAGGAAGTGGTGTTAAGTATATTCTGCGCCAATCCTTCTTCGACCAAAAACAGGGGTGCTATCTTTTCCGCCAGGTCTATGATCTGGGGCGTCGACCGGCGGATTTTATCGATAGATCCAATGGGGCGCTGCCGGTATTGAATAGTCAGTTGGAAGAAGCAGTGGCTCTTGCCGGAGCCGGAAAAAGAGCATCCGAGGTTCTTGAGTTGCTGCTGCGGGATTTTTTCACGCGGGAGGAGCAGGAGCGTCTCGACCGACTTAGTCGGCGCAGGCCGCTAGCTATCCAGCCTTTCAGCCAAGAAGAAGAGGAAAGACTGGCCAGGGAAGTCCATCTTTTTGACAGAAAGCGGCTCTACTACCTGCGTTACGGTGCGGTGGACCAGAGCCGCATCCACCGCCTGCATAAAAAACTGTGCCGGCCTCTTCTTGGTCAGTGCCGGGATGAAAGGGAATACTCCTTTATGGACCAGGAGAAAATTCTCAGCCCTTCTGAATACCGGACCTATGTCTTTGCAATTTTCAATCTTCAGCGCTTTTTTGGTGAATCTTTTGCCCCTTTTATGCCTGGGGCTCTCGACCTGACGCAAATGGCCGATCAGTTGGTCGAGGAGATCTGTCGTCTGAACGAGGATAAATCCTTTTGGGCAGGTCTGCCGGCAAACGGCTCACTCCATCCCCATCTTCGGCGCTATCTGGTGATGTTCTTTGATTATGAATTCGCCGCTCGTTCTTTCAAAGCGGATTTTGCAAGCCAGTTCACAGAGAACCACAGAAGCTTTCGCTGGCCGGAAAAGACGCGCAGCAATGTCGAGGTCAGCGAAATCTTTGGTAAGACAATGGCTGATCTGCAGCAGATGACCCAGAAGGAACTGAGGCAACTTTTTCGACAACGGGCCAAGGAACTGCATCCCGATAGCGGTGGCGACCACAGCCGCTTCATTCTTCTGGCAGAGGCCTATGCCAGGCTGCAGAAGCGCTTCGAACGCTGACCGTCAATCGGTTAAAAAACGCTGACCGTCGATGTTTATTCTGACGGGTCGTCTCTTACTGGCATTTTTTATCGTTCAATCAGCATCGCCATGCCCATGCCGCCGCCGATGCACATGGATATGAGGCCTGTAGAATACCCCCGGCGCTGCATCTGGTGGATGCCGGTCACCATCTGCCGGGCACCGGTGCAGCCGATGGGATGACCGAGGGAGATGCCGCTGCCGAGTTCATTGGCACGCTCCTGATCGATCCCTAGTTCTCGCATGCAGCCAATGGCCTGGGAGGCAAACGCTTCGTTGAGCTCAATCATATCGATATCTCCCATGGTCATTCCTTTCTTCTTCAGGACCCGTCTGATTGCCGGCACAGGGCCCAGTCCCATGTAGGCGGGATCGAGTCCGCCGGCGGCAAAGGCAGTGATTCGTGCCATCGGCTCAAGGCCCAGTTGATGTGCTTTTTCTCCTGACATCAGCAGTACGGCAGCCGCACCATCGTTGATACCTGAAGAATTGCCGGCAGTTACTGAACCATCCTTGTCGAAGGCGGGTCTGAGCCGGGCGAGTTTTTCCATGCTGGTTTCCATGGGGCGTTCGTCGGTCTCAAAGAGTGTTTCGCTCCTGCTGTTCTTGATCAATACCGGCGTGATTTCGTGACGAAAGTAGCCGGCCTGAATGGCTGCCAGCGCTCGGTTGTGGCTGAGTAGCGCCAGGGAATCCTGTTCTTCACGGCTGATTCCGTATTTCTTGGCGATATTTTCAGCGGTTACCCCCATGTGGTAGCCGTAGAATATCTCGTAGAGGCCGTCGAAGACCATGAGGTCGAGTATTTCTCCCCGGCCTGTGAGTTCCATTCGGTGGCCCCAACGGGCCTTCGGTAGGGCCATCGGCGCGTTGCTCATGCTTTCCTGGCCACCGGCCACGATAATTTCTGCCTCTCCTGCCATGATCGAAGTCGCTGCCATGGCGATGGCCTTCAGGCCTGAGCCGCATATCTTGTTGATGGTGCAGGCCGGGGTTTCCTTGCAGTAGCCGGCCCGGATCATGCTTTGCCTGGCTGGGTTCTGTCCCTGGCCTGCCTGGAGGACATTGCCCATGATCACTTCGTCGATAGATATCGGCTGCAGGCTGGAATCCCAGCTTGCAGCCTCCTTTTCCACATCGATCAATCCCTGGTCGGCGAGCTGGGTCGGGGCCAGTCTGGTCGTCTCGTCGTCTAGTGCCGGACGCAATCCAACTTTACGTAAAACGTCTTGCAGGACAAGAGAGCCCAACTCGATGGCCGGAACATTTTTCAAGGCCCCCGCAAAGGCCGCGACTGGCGTTCTTGATCCACTAACTATCACAACTTCCTTCATAAAATTCTCCTTTTCGAGGGAGGGGTCAGTTGATTCTTTTCAGACTCGCAGGTTGTTCCAACGAGAAAAAGAATTTGAATAATGGTTGACTTAAACGTAAGGGTAAGGTATACGAAAAATATTGCAAGATTTTTATACAGTATCACTGTGTGGACGATCGATTCAGTGCGTCATTTTCTTGTGGAGAGATAAACAATGGACATCCTCTCGTATCAGTCAATCCCTGCAATTCTCAGGGAAAACGCCCGAAAATTTGGCAGCAGAACGGCTATTTCCTACAAAAAAAAGGGGGTGTATATCTCCCAGACCTATGCCGAATTCTACGAACGGGTGCAACTCCTCGCCAGAGGGCTTGGCAAGGTCGGTGTGCAGCCTGGAGATAAGGTGGCTATCTTCTCGGAAAACCGCCTGGGATGGGCCATTTCTGATTTTGGCATTCAGTGTGCCGGGGCGATTACGGTACCGATTTATGCCACAAACACTGGAAAACAGGCGGCCTATGTCATAAATCACAGCGAGGCCAAAGTGGTTTTTGTCTCGACCAAAGGGCAATACGAAAAACTGCTGGCCGTAAAGGATAAGATTCCCCAGGTCGAGCATATTATTTCCTATGAGCGGTTCATGGGTCATCGCTCTTTTCCAGTCTTCACCCAGTATCAGTTGTCCGAGATTGAAACGCCTCTCTCGCCGGAAGAGCAAAGTAAAATTGATCAGCAGATCGACAAGATCAGGCCTGAGGATATTATTACCATCATCTATACCTCCGGCACCACCGGTGTGCCCAAGGGTGTGCTGCTCAGCCAGTACAATATTCTCTGTGACTGCGAATTCGGTCTGCGGCGGCTTGGCGGAATGGGGGAGAAGGAAACCTTCCTGAGTTTTCTGCCCCTGAGTCATGTCCTCGAGAGGACTGGCGGCTATTATGCCACCTTATTGACCGGTAACCATATAGCCTTTGCCGAGGATGTCAAAAAAGTCATGGAGAATATGGCGGAGATCAAGCCGACCGCCATGGTCAGCGTACCGCGTCTCTTTGAAAAGATCCACTCTCGCATCTATGACAGTGTTCATCAGTCGAGTCCCTTTAAGCGCAATCTCTTTCATTATGCCGTAAAGGTCGGCAGTCGTTATGTTCAGCAGAAATTTATCGACAAGAAGCCGGTTGGCCTTCTTGGATTGCAATTTCGCTTTTTTGATCGCCTGGTATTCAGCAAGGTCCGGCAGCGTTTCGGCGGTTGTCTGCGATTTTTTATCTGCGGCGGCGCTCCTCTTGACAAGACGATCAATGAATTCATGTGGATATTGGGGATGCCTGTCTTCAATGGTTATGGTCTTACCGAGACCAGTCCGGCTGTCACCCTCTGCAGTCTCAACGATATCCGTTTTGATTCTGTCGGCAAGCCTCTTGATGAGGTGCAGGTGAAGCTTGCCGAAGACGGTGAACTCATGCTCAAGGGGCCCATGATTATGCAGGGCTATTATAAGAACGATGAGGCGACTACAGAGACCTTCGAAGACGGCTGGCTGAAGACCGGCGATATAGCCACGATCGACAAGGACGGGTTTATTTATATCGTCGATCGGAAGAAAGAAATCATTGTTACCGCAGGCGGGAAGAATATCGCGCCGCAGCCCATCGAAAACGACCTGCGACTCGATAAATATGTCTCCCAGGCCTTTGTCTTCGGGGATCGCAAACCGTACCTCGTTGCCCTGCTGACTCCAGATATCGAGCGTCTTCTCGATTTCACCAAAGACGAGAAGATCGAATACCTCGATATCGACGAATTGGTACACAATGAAAAAGTTCAAAAGCTGTTCACAGCCCGGGTTGAGGCCTTGAACAAACAGCTGCCGCCGTACAAGACGATCAAACATTTCGCGCTGGTTCCGAGGGATTTCTCAATCGAGGGAGGGGAACTGACGCCGACCCTGAAGTTGAAACGTAAGGAAATCTACAAGAAATATGGAACACTCGTCGAAGAACTGTATATGCAGAACGGGAGCAGTCTCGTCTTTCAGCAGAAAACAACACATGGAGAATAAAAAATGAGGCAGATCAATCGAGTAGCGGTGCTCGGCGCCGGAGTCATGGGTGCCACTATAGCCGCCCATCTGGCCAATGCGGGAGTAGATGTTCTTATGCTCGACATCGTCCCGAAGGAACTGACCAAGCAGGAGACCGAGAAAGGTCTGACAATGGAAAGTCCGGCAGTTCGTAACCGTATTGCCCAGAATGGCCTGCAAGGGCTGATGAAAATGAAACCGGCACCGTTTTTTCTGCCGGAATATGCGGGTTTAATTCAGGTTGGCAATCTGGAGGATGACCTGGCAAAACTGACGAGTTGTGACTGGGTCATTGAAGTGGTGGTTGAGTATATGCCGATCAAGCTCTCACTTCTCGAAAAAATCACCCCGTATCTTTCGCCGACCGCGATTCTCACCACCAACACCAGCGGTCTATCGGTTAACGAGATGGCGGCGGCCCTGCCCGGGGACCTGCGTCGCCGCTTCCTTGTCACTCATTTTTTCAACCCGCCGCGTTATATGCGCCTGATGGAAATCGTACCCTGCCGCGAGACTGATCCGGCGGTAATCCAGGATATGGCTGATTTCCTCAGCAGCAGGCTCGGCAAGGGTATTGTCTACGCCAAGGATACAGTGAATTTCATTGCCAACCGCATTGGTGTGTATGCCATTTATAAGGGTATCCAGCACATGATGGAGCTTGGCATGACCGTTGAGGAGGTCGATTCCATGGCCGGTCCGGTTACTGCCCGGCCAAAGAGCGCGGCCTTCCGCACCGCCGATCTGGTGGGATTGGACACGCTTGCCCATGTCGGCAGCAATTCCTACAATCTCCTGCCTGATGATGAGGAGCGTGATGTTTTCAAATTGCCCGACTTCATGGCCAAGATGATCGAGAAGGGACTGCTCGGCAACAAGACCAAAAAAGGTTTTTACGCTAAGGAAATGGTCGACGGCAAGAGGCAGATCCTCTATTTCGACTATCAGACCGGTGAGTACAAGCCCATCGCCAAACCGAAATTTCCCTCGGCGCAGCTGGTAAAACAGGTCGATGATCCCGGCCAGAAGATCAAAATGGTGCTCGGTGCGAGTGACAAGGGGGCTGAGTTTGCCTGGAAGAGTATCCGCGACACCCTGATCTATACGGTGAACCGGATTCCTGAGATTGCCGACGATGTGGTTAATGTCGACAACGCCATGAAATGGGGCTTCAACTGGGAGATCGGGCCGTTTGAGATGCTCGACGCCATCGGGGTGCCGGCCTTTGTCAAACGGGCCGAGAAGGACGGGGTCGCGGTGCCGGCGAGCCTGAAAGGGGTCGAGGTCTTCTATCGTTTTGACGAGTCTGGCCGCAAGGAATTCTACGATCTGCAGAAGGGCAGCTATGTGCCGGTGCCGGTCAAGGAGCGGCAGATTAATCTCGAGATCCTCAAGAAGGCCGGCAAGGTGGTCGAGAAAAACGCCAACTGCTCGATTCTCGATCTCGGCGACGGTGTCTTCGGCTTTGAATTCCATTCGAAGATGAACGCCATCAGCGGCGACATCCTGGCGATGACCCACAAGGCCGTCAAAAGGGCCGAGGATGAGGGCGTTGGTCTGGTCCTTGGCAACCGCGGGGCCAACTTCTCGGTCGGCGCCAACCTGATGATGCTGGCCGTAGCCATTGCCGAAGGTGCCTATGACGACATCCACATGGTCATCCGCTCTTTCCAGAAGGCCACCATGGCGGTGAAATACGCCAAGGTTCCGGTCGTTGCCGCACCTTTCAACATGGCCCTTGGCGGTGGCTGCGAGTTTTGTCTGCACGCTGATGCCATCAATGCTTATGCCGAGACCTATATGGGCCTTGTCGAGATGGGCGTCGGTCTTTTACCGGCAGGCGGCGGCACCAAGGAAATGTGTCTGCGGGCAGTCGAACTTGCCAAGCAGTACGGTACCGATCCGCAGCCCTTTATCTTCAAAAATTTCCAGCAGATCGGCACCGCGAAGGTATCAATGAGCGCCGCCGAGTTGTTCGACATGGGCTATATGCGCCGGGGCGACAGCATCACCATGGATATCGACCAGTTGATCGCCGACGCCAAGCAGAAAGTCCTGGCCCTTGCGGTCAATTACCGGCCTAAACGGCCGCTTGAGAATATCCCGGCGCCCGGCCGTGGTATTGCCGCTAGCATCAAGAGTCAGCTGTGGAATATGAAGATGGGCAATTTCATCACCGAGTACGAATACGAGATGGGCTCGCTCATCGGCCAGATCATCTGCGGCGGCGACGTCGCTGCCGGCACGCTCATTTCGGAAGAGTATCTTCTGCAGTTGGAAAGAGAGGGGTTTGTCAAGCTCTGCGGCAATAAAAAGACGGTGGAGCGTATCCAGCATATGCTGAAGACCGGTAAACCGCTTCGTAACTAGCACGCCGCCGATTTCGAATTTTATATACTCATAAGAGAGGATAGATATGAAAACAGCCTATATTCTGGCAAGTTACCGAACTCCCGGCTGCCGGGCGAGCAAGGGAAAATTTAAACATATGCGGCCGGACGATTTGGCGACCCTGGCTATCAAGGGCCTGATGGAACGCACCGGAATCGATCCCGCCACGGTCAATGATGTGTATCTCGGCTGCGCCTTTCCTGAGGCCGAACAAGGCATGAACGTCGGCCGGATCGCCGCCATGAAGGCTGGCCTTCCTGTCGAGGTGCCAGGTCAGACCATCAATCGCTTCTGCTCTTCCGGCCTGCAGACCATCGCCCTGGCATCCGAGCGGGTGATGTGCGGTTTTGCCGATTGTATCATCGCTGGCGGAGTCGAGTCGATGTCCTCTGTACCGCTGGGAGGCCTGAAATACGCCGCCAATCCAGGCATGATGGTCGACTGGCCGGAGTCTTATGCCTCGATGGGCGTTACCGCCGAACTGGTAGCCGAGAGATACGGCATTGACCGTCTGGCAATGGATACTTTCGCCGCGGCCAGTAACCAGAAGGCGGCAGCGGCTATTGCCGCCGGTCGCTTCACGGATGAGATCATTCCGGTTGAGATTGAAAAAGAGAGCCTGGTTGCCGGCAAAATCAAGCGGGTTAAAGAAATGGTCATGGTGGATGACGGTGTCAGGCCGGAGACCACGGTCGAGAGTCTGGCAAAACTTCGCTCGGTCTTTAAAGTAGGTGGTCCGGTGACCGCCGGCAACTCCTCGCAGATGACTGACGGCGCGGCCTGCGCCCTGGTAGTCTCGGAAGACTACCTGAAGCGCATCGGCAAAGATCCGATGGCCCGTTTCATCGCCTTCTCGGCTAACGGTTGCGCGCCGGAGGTCATGGGTATCGGACCGATCACCGCCATCCCGGCCGTCTTGAAACTGGCCGGGATGACCAAGGAGCAACTCGGGTTGATCGAACTGAACGAGGCCTTCGCCGCCCAGGCCTTGGCCGTTATCAAGACGCTCGGACTCAATCCGGATATCATCAATGTCAACGGTGGTGCCATTGCCCTCGGACATCCTCTGGGCTGCACCGGTGCCAAGCTTACCACAACCCTGCTGCATGAAATGGGCCGACGCAAGCAGCAGTACGGTCTCGTCTCGATGTGCATCGGCGGCGGCATGGGCGCTGCTGGCTTATTTGAAAGATTATAAAAACAAACTATACATTACTACCTTATACGGGAGTCACGAACATGGCAGAGAATATAGCAAAAGGCGGAGAATATCTGATTAGCGATGTATCCTGCGCAGAGGTTTTCACGCCCGAGGATTTCACCGACGAGCAACGGGCGATGGGTGAGACCACCGAGCAGTTTGTGCAGAACGAGATCATGCCGCATGTCGAGGAAATCGAAAAACAGAATTTTGATATCGTCGTTGAGGGGATGAAGAAGTGCGGCGAGCTTGGCCTCCTGATGATGGATGCCCCCGAGGAATATGGCGGCCTCGAACTCGACAAGGCCTCGAGCATGCTGGTCGGCGAGAAGATCGCCCATGCTGGTTCCTTCTCGGTGGCTTTTGCGGCCCATTCCGGTATCGGCACCCTGCCGCTGATTTATTATGGAACCCCGGCCCAGAAGGAACAATACCTGGGTAAGATCATCAGCGGTGAATGGTGCGCAGCGTATTGCCTGACCGAACCGGGCTCGGGCAGCGACGCCCTCGGCGCCCAGGCTACTGCCGTTCTTTCGGAGGATGGCAAACACTATATCCTCAACGGCACCAAACAGTTCATCACCAATGGTGGTTTCGCTAAACTCTTCACCATCTTTGCCAAAATCGATAAGGAACACTTTACCGCCTTTCTGGTGGAGAAGGATTTTCCGGGCCTGATTGTTGGAGCCGAGGAGAAAAAACTTGGAATTAAGGGCTCCTCAACTACCCAGATTATTCTCGACAACTGCAAGGTGCCAGTTGAGAATCTGCTGGGTGAGATTGGCAAGGGGCATAAGATTGCCTTCAACGTCCTCAATGTCGGCCGGTTTAAACTCGGTGCGGGCGTGACCGGAGCGGCCAAGATGGCCCTTGAAGTCGGCATCAAATATGCTAACGAGCGGACCCAGTTTAAACGCAAGATCAGCAGTTTCGGGGCGATCGCCGAAAAAATCGCCGATCTCAATGTCGATATTTTTGCCTCGGAATCGTTGGTCTATCGTCTCGCCGGTCTCCTTGATAGAAAACTTGAGACAATCGAGAAGGGTATTCCCAATTATTACGAGGAGTATCAGAAAGGCATTGAGGAGTACGCGCCGGAATGCGGCATCGCCAAGGTTTTCTGCAGTGAGGTGTTGGCCAAAACCGTCGATGAGGTAGTCCAGATTCACGGTGGATACGGCTTTGTCAGCGATTATCCGGCCGAGCGCTTTTATCGCGACGAGCGGATTAACCGGATCTTCGAGGGGACCAACGAAATCAACCGTCTGCTCATCCCCGGCATGATCCTCAGGAAGGCGATGAAGGGCGAACTGCCGCTGCAGTCCCATGCCATGAAGGCCTTCGAGTCACTGATGACTCCGAGTTTCGAAGAGATCGACGAGTCGGTGCTTTATGCCAAAGAGAAGGCCCTGATCAAGAATTTGAAGACCCTCTTTTTGATCCTCTCCGGTATTGGCGTGCAGAAATTCATGGACAAGATCGCCGATGAACAGGAGATCCTGATTGCTGCGGCTGATATCGCCATCCAGATTTTCGCCCTCGAGAGTGCCGTACTGCGGGCCGAAAAGATCTATGCTGCAAGCAGCGCGCGCAAACAGGAACTGCTGGATGCGGCCGTCAAGGTCTTTTCCTTCAATGCCACCGAAGCGGTCGGTACCGCGGCCAAGAAAGGGGCCTTCTATATAGAGGAAGGCGATACTCTGACCATGGTTCTCTCGGGAATCCGTCGTTTTGCCAAGTATGATGCAACAGGCCTGCTCACCGCCAAACGAACTCTGGCCAAGGCGGCCTGCGAAGACGAGAAATACCTGTTCTAGATTGAAGGTCTTGCAAACAGCCGGACGTCGGCTGCAGTCTTTCGCACATGTGCATGGGAATGGCTGTTTTTGCAAGAGATTCACCAGAGCGGCAGTCCGGGATCGGACCGCCGCTCTGGTTGCTGTTACCTTTTTCTGGAAACGATTGGTGTATGAAGATGAATATTACCCAGCATACCATCAACACTCCGTATATGGTTGGTCCGGTTCACTGCTACACGGCTGAGCGGGCCGGTGAGCTGGTCCTCTTTGATACCGGTCCGCCGACCAAAGAAGGCCGCCAATACCTGCGCGACCATGTCGATCTCCAGCAGTTGAAACACGTTATCGTCACCCATTGCCACATCGATCATTATGGTCAATCCTCCTGGCTGGAGGAGGAGACCGACGCCGCTATCTACCTGCCCTACCGCGACTGTCTCAAAGTCATCCATCACGATGAACGGATGGAGAGAATGTATGACCTGCTGGCCGAGAAGGGTTTTCACCGGGAGTATCTCGGAGAGTTGAAGGAATCACTGTACAAGAATGTCCTCTTTCCGCCTTTTCCGCAAAAATACCTGATTGCCGAGAAGGATATCCCTGATCATCTCGGTGTCGAGGTGTTGAGTTGTCCCGGTCATTCCCAGAGTGATCTGGTGTATGTCGTCGATGACTGTGCCATAACAGGCGACACCCTGCTGCGCGGAATTTTTCAGTCGCCTCTGCTCGATGTCGATCTCGAGACCGGCGGGCGATTCAACAATTATCAGGCCTATTGCACCAGTCTGATCAATCTGGCCGGTCTGCGCGACAAGCGGGTTCTGCCCGGTCACCGGCACACCATTGACAGTGTCGATGTCATCGTTCTCTTCTATATTACCAAGATGCTGCAGCGGGTTGTGCAGTTGCGGCCCTTCCGGGGAGAGGAGAATGTCGCTGAAATTATTCGCCGACTCTTCGGCGGTTCGATGACGGATGCTTTCCATATCTACCTGAAGGCCTCGGAGATTATTTTCATGATGGATTTTCTCAAAAATCCCGGAATATTGAAGGATTCGCTCGAAGATATCGGTCTCTTTGAGGATGTAGCTGAGCAGTTTCACCGGGCTGCCGGATGTTAAGGAGATAAAAAATGTCAGATCCTTTGTTTGAGTCGCTGCGGATTGGCGGCCTGGAAATTGCAAACCGCATTGCCATGCCGGCCATGCATATGAATATGTGCAGGAATTTCCAAGTTTCCGATCGTCTGGTCGATTTCTATCGGGAACGTTCGCTCGGTGGTGCCGGCTTGATCTGCGTCGGCTACGCCACGGTGGATGAATATTCCGGTTCGCCCGGCAATATCGGCTGCCACCATGATGAACAGATTCCAGGTCTTGCCAGACTGGCCGTGGCCATCAGGGATGGCGGGGCCAGGGCGGCGATCCAGCTCAACCACGCCGGCCGTTACAATCCCTCGTTTTTTCTCGGCGGCAGGCAGGCAGTTGCCCCTTCGGCAGTACCTTCGCGTCTCACCCGGGAGACCCCGAGAGAGATGGAACTCGCGGAAATCGCCGCAACTATCGAACGCTTTGCCGAGGCGGCGGAGCGGGCTCAAAAGGCTGGTTTTGAGCTGGTCGAAATCCTGGCAGGCACAGGTTACCTGATCAGCTCTTTTCTCTCGCCGCTGACCAACCGGCGCCGGGATGAGTACGGCGGCAGCCTCGAGAACCGGATGCGTTTCGGACTTGAGGTCGTCGGCCTAGTGAAACAGCGTCTGGGCCATGATTATCCTCTGGTGGTGCGGGTCAACGGCAATGATTTCATGGAAGGCGGCATCGGTCGTGAGGATCTGCAGGCCTTCGCGGTTGCCCTTGTGGCGGCCGGGGCCGACGGGCTGTGTATCAATGTCGGCTGGCACGAGGCCGTTGTGCCGCAGATCGTCACCAAGGTGCCCCGCGGGGTCTATGCCTATCTGGCCCGCGAGATCCGGGAGAAGGTCGCCGTGCCGGTGATCGCCAGTCATCGGATTAACGATCCGGCTACGGCCCGTCATCTCCTGCGGGAAGGCTTCTGCGATATGGTGGCGATAGGTCGCGGACTCATCGCTGACCCGCTTTTCCCCAAGAAGGCACGAACTGGCCGAGAAGAGCTGATTGTCCACTGCGTCGGCTGCGGTCAGGGCTGCTTTGACAATATTTTCAAGATGAAGGCGGTTGAATGCCTGTGCAATCCCCGGGCAGGTCATGAATCTGAAGATACCGCCGAAAAAACGGCGGCAGCCAAGGATGTACTGGTAGTCGGCGGCGGTGCGGCCGGGATGTATGCTGCTGTGGCAGCTGCCGAGCGGGGCCACCGGGTGGTGCTGCATGAGAAATCGATGCGCCTGGGTGGGCAGCTGCGACTCGCTGGTGCGCCTCCGGGGCGAGGCGAATTCCTCGTCCTGGCCGATGACCTCGAACGTCAGTTAGCAGAGCAGGGTGTGCGGGTCGTGCTCAATTCAACTGTCGATAAGGATCTTCTTGAACAGCAGCAGCCAGACGCCCTCATCCTGGCCACCGGCGGCGAGCCGATTGTACCTCCTATTCCCGGTGCGGATTCTTCCTCGGTGGTGCAGGCCTGGGATATCCTCGCGGGCCGTCGACAGGCAGGTAGAAGGGTGATTGTGATCGGCGGTGGGGCGGTGGGAGTGGAGACGGCCCTGCTCCTGGCAGAGGAGGGGACGCTGTCGGGGGATGAGCTGAAGTTTCTGCTGGTCAACGGGGCCGAGTCGCCGGATTCCCTGTACCGTCTTGCGACCCAGGGTGTTCGTGAAATCTGTCTCGTCGAGATGACAGATAAGCTTGGGGCGAATTTTGGCAAGACTACCCGCTGGGGCATGCTGCAGGATGTCGAACGTTACGGTATCAAGCAAAGGATGGTGGCTCAAGTGCTTGAGATTTCCGAACAGGGGGTTCGCCTTGAGCAGGATGGCCAGATAGAGGAAATCGCCGCCGATACCGTTGTATTGGCGGTGGGGACCAGATCCTGTAACCCGCTTGCGCAGGTGGCAGGCGATCTCGGTATTCCCTGTCAGGTAATCGGTGATGCCGGTAGTCCCGGCACGGTGTTTGAGGCCAGCCATCAGGGTCGGCAGGCCGGGAGGGCGATCCAGTGAACGGTTTCGCCCTTCTGCCGAAGTTGACCGCCCGCGCCAAGAGCTCGAAGGGCTGGCTGAGGCTGCTCAACCTGCTGCTCGGCCGCACCATCCCTTTCAACCGGCCGCATGGCTTTGTCATCGAGGAGATCAGGGACGACTACCTCCGCACCACCGCCCCCTATCGCCGCAGCAATCACAACCACCTGCGGGGCATTCATGCCTGCGCTATTGCCACCATCGCTGAATTTTCCGGCGGCTATCTGCTGCTCAGTCGTCTCGATCCCCGGAAATACAGGCTGATCATGTCGCGTATCGAGGTCGACTATGTCTACCAGGCGAAGGAACGGATCGTCTCAGAGAGCGTTCTGCCGCAGGAGAGGCTGCGGCTTGAGATCATTGAACCACTGCAGCAGCAGGAGGCTATCACGATTCAGATGGAGAGCCGGATCAGCGATGTCTCCGGCAATCATATAGCAACCGCCGTCACCATCTGGCAGGTGAAACGCTGGGATCGGGTGCGGACACAATTATAACGAAAGGAAAGGGCCTCATCTGGCACGCTAAACCTTTGCACAGGAGATTTCCGATGCTGTTGCTGAATCCGAAAAAATACCAGCGTGAACATGCCGATGAGCGTTCCCGTAAGCTCGTCGAGAAGACCATCGATTTTTTTGAAAAAAAGGGACTCCGAAAGATCAAAGAAGATGATCAATCGATGATCTGGTACGAAGATTTTCTCGCCTTTATTAAAGAAGAGAAGATCTTTGCCGATCTGCTGACCCCGGCCGCGTACGGTGAAGGGGTGCCGGGCAGGCGCTGGGATATGTGGCGGATCAGCGAGTTCAACGAAGTTCTGGCCTTTTATGGACTCTGTTACTGGTATGCCTGGCAGGTTACCATCCTCGGGCTCGGACCGATCTGGATGGGGAATAACGAAGAAGTCAAGAAAAAGACGGCAGCGCTGCTCGATGCTGGCGGGATCTTTGCCTTCGGTCTGTCCGAAAAAACCCACGGGGCCGATCTCTACGCAAGCGAGATGATCCTCAGCCCGCAGGCCGACGGCACGTATCTGGCCAACGGCTCGAAATACTATATCGGCAACGGCAACTGTGCCGCCCTGGTCTCGACGTTTGCCAAGATGACCGGCAGCGGCGAGTATGTGTTCTTCGTGGTCGACCCGCAGGCTCCGCAGTATGAATGTGTCAAGAAAATCAACACTTCGGGAGTTCGCCAGGCCTATGTCGCCGAGTATGCTTTGCACGATTATCCGATCACCGTTGCGGACATTCTCTCACACGGTGAGCTGGCCTGGAACTCCTCACTCAATACTATCAATATCGGCAAGTTCGAGCTCGGCTGCGCCTCGATCGGTATCTGCACCCACTGTTTCTACGAGGCCCTCAACCATGCCGCCGACCGCAACCTCTATGGTCGTTTCGTCACCGATTTTCCCCATGTCCAGAGACTTTTCACCGAGGCTTATGCCCGTCTGACGGCGATGAAGCTTTTTGCCCTGCGGGCCGCTGACTACATGCGGGCGGCAAGCGACGACGACCGTCGTTATCTGCTCTTCAATCCGGTGGTCAAGATGAAGGTCACCGGCCAGGGCGAGAAGGTTGTCGCCCTGCTGCATGAGGTGATAGCCGCCAAGGGCTACGAGCAGGATACCTATTTCGAGATGGCCCTGCGCGATATCGGCATGCTGCCCAAGCTCGAGGGTACAGAGCATGTCAACATGGCGCTCATCATCAAGTTCGTGAAGAACTACTTTTTCGAGCCGATAGAGTACCCCGAGGTCATCAGGCGCAGTGAGGCCGGAGATGACGGGTATCTCTTCCGCCAGAAGACCGGTGGTCTGGCCGGCATACGCTTTCCTCATTACCGGCTGGCTTACAAGAACGTCGAGGGCGGCAATGCCGGCATCTTCCAGGAACAGCTTGAGCTGTTCCGCAAGCTGCTGATCACCGCACCGCCATCAGTTGAGCAGGTCAAGAACATCGATTACATGCTGGCGGCGGGACAGTTGTTCACTCTTGTCGTCTATGCCCAGCTGATCCTCGAGAACGCCAGGATCCATGACACTGACGCCGATCTTCTCGAACAGATATTCGCCTTTCTGGTGCGGGATTTTTCGGCCTTTGCCCTGCAGATGATCCTGTCCTATGAGAATTCTCCGGAACAGGAAAGCCTTTTCCAGGAAATGATCAAAAAACCTGGTAAAGATACGGGGAGTTTTAACCGGGTCTGGTCAGAGCAGGTCTTCAGCCTGAGGGACCAGTACCGGATGAATGACTGAAAATCCCTAAGAGGGTACGGAGAAAATTTATGGGACATCATCTTGACGGCAAGAGCAGCATTGTACCCCTGGTTGACAGGCTCAACAGGTACCCGATAGGTCTGCCGGACAGCGAGACTCTCAGGCAGATTCTGGCCATCCTGTTCTCCGAGGAAGAGGCGTATGTGGCCTCGCGATTTCCGCTGCACGAGGCGACCCTGAAGGAGTTGGCCAGGACCACCGGCTGGTCGGAAGACCGATTGCGGCCGACCCTGGACACAATGGCCAACAAGGGCCTGGTGATGGATCTGCACTATAGCGGTAAGACATACTATATGCTGATGCCCGGACTGATAGGCTTTTTCGAATTCTCTTTCATGAAACAGCGGCAGGACCTGCCGGTGGCCGAACTAGCCCAGCTGATGCACGAGTATCTCTTCGAAGACCCGGAAAACGCCATGGGTCAGGAATTTTTCGGCAGCCGGACACCACTGACCCGGTCATTGGCCTATGAAGAACATATTCCAGTCCACTCGGCTGTCACTACCTGGGAGAGCGCCCGCGAGATAATAAAAAAGGCTGGTTATGGGGCTGTCGGCATGTGTTACTGCCGCCATAAAAAAGAACACCTCAATCAGAGCTGTGACAAGAAGGCCCCCACCAAAGAGATCTGTATTTCTTTAGGCACTGCTGCACGGTTCATGGTCCGCCGCGGTTTTGCTGAGGAGCGTACTGTCGACGAACTGTTGGCCGTGATTGACCGGGCTCGGGATCTGCATCTGACGCATATCACCGATAATATCAGGCATAAACCGTCGTTCATATGCAACTGCTGCTCCTGCTGCTGTGAACTTCTCGGCGGAGTGAACCGGGGATTCCCCAACGGTATTGCCAAGAGCAACTTCACCCTGTCGATCGACCCAGAGACCTGCGTCGGTTGCGGATTGTGCAAAAAGGCCTGCAATGTGCTGGCCCTGCAAACGGTATCGGTCGAAAACGGTAAAACGAAAAAGCGCATGCAGGTCGACCCTGAATTCTGCCTGGGTTGCGGTGCCTGCATTTCGGCCTGCCCGACCCATTCACTGAAGCTGGTGCCTGCCAGCCGGCCGGCGGTGCCGGAGAAAAAGCAGGATCTGTTTATGCAGATTCTCAAGGAGAAAAAGCGGTTTATGCCTTTTCTTGCCAGTCATATCAAGAAAAAAGTACGACGCGTCCTGCGCCTGTCTTAGCAGGCGCCGATTCGAGGATACTTCCAGAGTAATTCCCATATATTCACTTATCACCAGGAGAGGATACCATGACAGAGAGAACCTACAGCGCCGGCGAGCCCTACGCTTACCCCCTCATTATTAAGAAATTGCTGAATTCGGCCATGGTCAATGCTTCAGACCAGGAAATTGTCTATCGCGGTGAGCAGCGCTATTCCTACCAGGATCTCAATGAACGGATTCATCGTCTTGCCGGTGGACTCAGCAGCATAGGGGTAGGGCCGGGAGAAGTTGTAGCGGTCTTCGACTATGACAGTCCTCGCTATCTTGAATGTTTTTTTTCCATCCCGATGATGGGGGCGGTCCTGCAGACCGTCAACTGGCGCCTGTCAGCTGATCAGATTGTTTACACCATTAACCATGCTGAGGCAGCTGTCGTCATAATCAATAGCGATTTCCTGCCGTTGCTCGATGCTATCAGGCCCGCGCTGGTCACAGTCAGAAAATTTATCGTGATCAACGAAGGCGGGAACCAGGTGCAGACCGGCCAGAAGTTTGATGGTGAGTACGAGTCAATGCTGGCAAATGCCCCTGCTTGTTACGACTTCCCGGATATGGATGAAAACACCAAGGCTACCACTTTCTATACCACCGGCACCACCGGAGACCCGAAGGGCGTCTATTTCTCGCATCGACAACTGGTGCTCCACTCCATGTCGCTGGCGATTGCCGCCGGCAGCTATGACAACGCCGGACGGTTTCGCTCAAATGACGTCTATATGCCCCTGACCCCGATGTTTCATGTTCACGCCTGGGGTGTGCCCTATGTCGCGACGCTGCTCGGCACGAAACAGGTGTATCCCGGTCGCTACGAGCCGAAAAAGATCCTTGAACTGATCAAATCTGAGAAGGTGACTTTCTCGCATTGTGTGCCGACGATCCTGCAGATGCTGATGATCGATCCAGCCTGCAAGGAGACTGATTTGTCGAATTGGAAGGTGATTATCGGAGGGGCAAAACTTTCAAGAGGCCAGGCCAAAGCGGCAATGGATCTCGGTATCACGGTTTTCACCGGCTACGGCATGTCGGAGACTTGTCCGATCATCAGCCTGTCTCTGCCCAAACGCCATATGATGGATTGGGATATTGAGCGCAAACTCGACATCATCACCAAGACAGGCACGCCGATTCCTTTGGTGGAATTCGAGGTGGTGGACGAGGAAGACCGACCCAAGCCGCATGACGGTGCTACCACCGGCGAAGTGGTTTTCCGGGCCCCGTGGCTGACCCAGGGATATTTCAAGTCCGAGGATAAAACCAAAGAGTTGTGGCGCAACGGCTACCTGCACTCCGGTGATGTCGGTCATATCGATGCCGAGGGCTATCTGCAGATTACCGACCGGATAAAGGATGTGATCAAGACCGGCGGCGAGTGGATCTGTTCATTGGATCTTGAGAACATCCTCAGTCAGCATGAGGCGGTGCTGGAGTCGGCAGCCATTGGCGTGCCGGATGCCAAGTGGGGCGAGAGACCGATAATGATGGTTGTCCTCAAGGATATGTTCAAGAACCAGGTGACGGCCAATGATATCAAGGCCTATATGAAAAAAGCGGTAGATGAAGGCCGGTTGCCGCGCTACGGTCTGCCCGACAGGATAATCCTGCTTGATGCCCTGCCAAAGACGAGTGTTGGCAAACTCAACAAAAAACAGATGCGTTTGGATTTTTCCTACGATATGGAGTGACAGGGGATTCCCCAGAGCTTTTTCTTTCCCGGAGATTGAAAATAATCTTCGGGAAAGTATATGCCGGGGGGGAAGGGGGGCTACAACTCGCCCTTTGACAAGAGGTCGGTGATCCGCACCCGGTAATCGACTATGTCCTGGCGCAGTGAAGAGAGGCTGGCGATTTTTTCATCCACCCTGGAGATATGCTGGTCGAGGATCTCTATGAGCTTCGGAGTGATGGTATCGAATTTCTGCGCGTTAATGTCGAAGATTTCGGAGAGGTCCTGGATCTCTTTGAGTGAGATGCCCATATCTTTTAGTTTGAGGATAAATTTCAGGCGCAGCACTTCTTCCCTGCTGTAGGTCCGGGTCCCGCCTCCAAGTCGTACTGATTTGCCCATAAGGCCTATTTCTTCGTAGTAGCGGATAGTTCTGGTGGTGATGCCGAGTTTTTTGGCGAGTGCGCCGATCTGGACCGGCTCTATGCTTGTCTGGGGCATTGCAAAATCCTCTGTAGTATCCGCAATCCCTCATGCTCTGGGTTGCGGCGTGCCCGATGAAGATGGGGCTTTCCTGGTCTGTCTGCGGGTAGGAGCATAGTAAGTTTTCTCGAGCGCGAGAATTTACCTTTACGTAATGTTGTAATTTACCATAGCATGTGATTTAACCTCCTGTCAAATGAAATTAAATTTAAAATTGTTCCTTTATTTGAGTATTTATGCTGCAAGAATGGATGCCGGCTGAAAATATCTTGACCCTTACGTAAACATTAGATATATAGACAAAAGGCGATCATGATCAGGCTGGGCATTATCGAGAAGTCTTTAAGGGAATAGATTATGAATTTTGAGTTGACCGAAGAGCAGCGGCTTATCCGTGATATGGTTCGCAGTTTTGCCGAAAAAGAATTGGCGCCCTCTGCCAGGGAGCGGGATGAAGAGGAGCGCTTCGATCGGCAACTGATGTTTGCCAGTCTCGCCGAACTCGGCCTGACCGGTATTGTCTTTGCCGAACAATATGGCGGGGCGGGAGCCGACTATATAAGCTACGCGATTGCAGTCGAGGAACTGTCACGGGTCTGCGCTTCAACCGGTGTAACTCTTTCGGCTCACCTTTCGCTTGGCGCCAACCCGATCAATCTCTTCGGGACCGAGGAGCAGAAACAGACATTCCTCGTACCGCTGGCCACCGGTGAAAAGATGGGGGCCTTCGGTCTGACTGAGCCCTCGGCTGGGTCCGATGCCGGCGGCACACGGACCTCAGCGGTTCGCGACGGAGACGGATGGATTGTCAACGGTACGAAGATATTTATCACCAATGCCGGCGAGGCGGATATCTATATCGTCTTTGCTCGTACCGATAAGAATGCGGAAAAACATCACGGAATCAGTGCTTTTATTATTGAAAAGGGGACACCTGGTTTTTCTTTTGGTAAAAAGGAAAAGAAGATGGGGATCCGTTCCTCACCGACGATGGAACTGATCTTTGATGCCTGCCGAATTCCGGCTGCCAATTTGCTCGGCAGTGAAGGACAGGGATTCGCGGTGGCCATGAAGACGTTGGACGGTGGCCGCATCGGCATTGCCTCGCAGGCGTTGGGAATAGCCCAGGGAGCACTTGATATAGCTGTGAAATACGCCAGAGAGCGAGTCCAGTTTGGGTCAGCCATCAGCCGCTTTCAAGGGGTGCAGTTTCAACTCGCCGATATGGCTACACAGACCGAGGCCGCGCGGTTGATGGTCTACCAGGCAGCCTACCGGGCCAGCAATGGTCTGCCGTATTCCCAGCAATCGGCCATGGCTAAACTGATGGCCAGCGAGACTGCTATGAAGGTCACCACCCAGGCCGTGCAGATTCTCGGCGGTTACGGATACACTCGTGATTTTCCCGTCGAGAGGATGATGCGTGATGCGAAAATTACTGAGATCTATGAAGGGACGAGTGAGATACAACGTCTGGTCATTGGCACGGCCCTGACCCGCTGAGGGCAAAGACGACGATCAACGCCGTCGTTTGAGTGAAATCCGGAAATGGAGAACGAAATGGAGTTTACCCGCGAGATATACTGGAATGTCGGTCATGGGGCCTTGACCCTGGTCCCTATGTATCTGCTTGTGATCGCAGCCTTGGCCGTGCTTGTCTGGGGGTTCAGAAAACGACTGGCAGTATATAGGCAGGGTCTGCCGCTTGATCGCACCGATCAACTTGGCGCTAGAATTATTGATATGCTGCAGAACGTCCTGCTGCAGAAAAAGGTCGCCCGGGTTGTCTGGCCTGGCCTGCTGCACGGTCTGTTTTTCTGGGGTTTTTTTCTGTTGCTTATCGGCACCACCCTGATCGTTATCCAGGCCGATTTCACGGACCTGCTCTTTGGCATCAAATTCCTTAAGGGAACATTCTATAAACTTTTTTCGATAATTCTCGACCTGGCTGGTATCGTTTCCATCCTGATGCTCGGGGGGCTTCTGGTGCGGCGTTATATCCTGAAACCCGAGGGGCTTGAGACCAAGAGGGATGACGCCATCATGCATGGGCTGCTTTTCACCATCCTGATCAGCGGGTTTGTCATCGAAGGGGCACGCATGGCAGTGACCGAAATGGGCACGCCGCTTGCTCACTGGTCACCGATCGGTATGGCCGTTGCCGGACTCATGTCCGGTATGGATGAAGGGGCGCTGAGGATGCTGCACAAGACCACATGGTGGTTCCACCTGCTACTGGTCATGGGTTTTATCGTCGCCATCCCTTTCACGAAATTCCGGCATATTCTCACCACCAGCGCCAATTATCTCTTTGCAGATCGTGGTCCCAAGGGCAAGCTCATACCCCTCGATCTTGAAAATGAGGAGGCCGAGACCTTCGGCGCCACAACCCTCAAGGAGATGACCTGGAAGGATATTTTCGATGCGGATGCTTGTACCTTATGCAAACGCTGTCAGGATCGATGTCCGGCTTATGCCACCGGCAAACCATTGTCGCCGATGAAGATCGTCAACCAGATTGGAGAGGCGGCCTTTACTGATCCTGACACCAAGTTGATCGACCTTATCGGCAAGGATGCCCTGTGGGCCTGCACCACCTGTCGGGCCTGTCAGGAGATCTGCCCGGCATCGATCGAACACATCAGAAAAATTGTCGATCTGCGCCGCAGCATGGTCCTGATGGAGGGCGAATTTCCCGGCGAGGAGGTTATGGCTGCCATGGAGCAGACTGAGGTCAATGGTAATCCGTTGGGCATTGGCTACGCTTCTCGGGGCGACTGGGCGGAAGGGCTTGGCGTGAAGACTCTGGAGGAGGATTCGGAGGTAGATGTTCTTTATTTTGTCGGCTGCTATGCCTCCTTCGACAAACGCAACATCGCTGTGGCCCGGAGTTTTATCAAGCTTTGCCATGCGGCGGGTGTCAAGGTAGGTATTCTCGGTAAGGAAGAAAAGTGCTGCGGTGAGCCAATGCGCAAGATGGGCAACGAGTATCTTTATAATTCACTTGCCCAGGAAAATATCGAGACGATCAATGGCTACGGGGTCAAGAAAATCGTTACCAGTTGTCCTCATTGTTTCAACACCCTGGCGAAGGATTACCGGGATCTCGGCTTTTCCGTCGAGGTGGTATCCCAGGTGGTGTTCCTCGAGGGCCTGCTGCTGGACGGTCGCCTGAAGGTGAAGGCCGAGGGGCTTTCCTGCACCTATCATGATTCCTGCTATCTCGGGCGTCATAATGATATATATGACGCTCCCCGGGCACTTATCACGGCGGCAGGCGGTAAACTCGTCGAGATGGCGAAGAACCGAGAAGAGGCCTTCTGCTGCAGTGCCGGTGGCGGGCGTATCCTGGCCGATGAGAATATTGGCGAAAGAATCAGTGTCAAACGAGTGATGATGGCCCATGCAACCGGAGCGGAAGTGCTGCTTTCCAACTGTCCCTTCTGTCTAACGATGTTTGAGGATGGTGTTAAGGGCGCAGGCGTGGAGGAGACGCTGAGGCCCAGAGATATAGCCGAAGTGCTGGCCGAGAGACTGCTCTAGGTGAGATGCTTGTCTGGAAGAAGAGAATTTTGCGGTTCCTCTCCTGAACGCAGAAAGCGCGGGCGAGGATTTCAAGACGTTTGAGAGTGTTGTCAACAATAAAGAGCTGGAGGAAGATAATGAAGATTCTCGTGTGCATCAAGCAGGTTCCGGATATGGAATCGAAGTTCAAGATCGCGGCCAGCGGCACTTGGTATGATTCTGCTGACCTGGCCTGGCGGATGAATGAGTATGATGAATATGCCGTTGAGCAGGCAGTGCAGTTGAAAGAACAGGTCAAGGAAGCTGATCTGACGGTACTCTGTATCGGCTCGGAGAGAGTCAAGGAGACGATGAAGAAGGCCCTGGCCATGGGCTGTGATCGTGGAGCCCATGTGGCGGACGACGATTGCGCCGGCAAGGAGCCTTATGAAATCGCTGCTATCATAGCCGAATACGCCAAAGACAAAGGGTTCGACCTTATATTCACCGGTATGCAGTCTCAGGATCGCGGCAGCGCCCAGGTCGGTGTTCTGGCTGCCGAGATGCTGGGAATACCAAGCATCTCCACCATCGTTACCTTTAGTTATGCAGATGGTCGGATCGAGGTTAAGCGTGAGCTTGAGGGCGGAGTCAAGGCCCTGCTGAAGACACGTACGCCGGCTTTGGTAACCTGCCAGCTCGGCCTGAATACCCCTCGTTATCCAACCCTGCCCAATATCATGAAGGCCAAGAAAAAAGAGCTGATATCCTTGCCGGTTGCTGATCTGCTGAAGGTTGAAGCCCGTATGGAGACCGTGAAGATGTACTTTCCGGAAAAGAAGGGCGGTGGTCTGGTTCTTGAGGGAGATCCAGGTCAACTGGCCGACAAGCTTATTCAGATTCTCAAAGAGAAAACCGGCGTTCTTGCCTAGGAGGGAACGATGAAAATACTATTGGTAGCAGAATACAGGGATGGAAAACTTCTCGGCAGTGCCTATGAACTTATAGCATTTGCCCAGAAAATGGCAGCGGACAGTGTTATGTTCCTGGCCGGCAGCGAGGCGGCGTTGCCGGCTTATGACGGTCGACTCTATCTGGCCGATGCCGCTGTCTGCGGTGAATTCAATCCTGATGTACATAAAGCTCTTCTACTTGACGTCATTGCCAGGGAGCAACCCGAGATGATCGCCTTCAGTCATTCCTCTTATGGCTGGGATCTGGCTCCCAGAGTAGCCTTTGCCCTGAGGGCTGCCCAGGTCTCCGAGGTGGTTGATGTGGCAGATGGCGCTTTGGTGGTGCCGGCATGCAATGCCAAATTGCGGCGCAATGTCCAGGTGAAGACCGCAAAAACGGTTGTGACTCTCCAGGCCGGCGCCTTTGGCTTGGCGGATGCGCCCGCCGGAACCCCCGCAGTCGAAAAGATCAGCGCCGATGCAGCCGGGAAACTGGAATTCGGCGGCTATGAGGCGGCCGAGCAGGGAGGTGTCGATCTGAGCAAGGCCGAAGTTATCGTCAGCGCCGGTCGTGGTGTCGGCAAGCCGGAAAATGTGGCGATGGTCGCAGCCCTGGCCAAGGCCCTCAAGGGTGAGTACGGAGCGAGCCGACCGGTGGTAGATTCTGGTTGGGTTGAGCATAAGCGCCAGGTTGGGACCACTGGTCAGTCTGTTGCCCCGAAGCTCTATGTCGCTTGCGGTATCTCCGGTGCTATCCAGCATTTGGCCGGCATGAAAAAATCTGAGTTCATTGTGGCCATCAACACCGACAAGGACGCGCCGATCGGTGAAGTTGCAGATGTGCTGGTGGTGGCCGATCTCAAGCAGTTCGTTCCCCTGCTTACCGAAAAACTCCAGGCCCTGTAGGCCGCTTGACGAGGACTCCATGCTTGCAGAACTCTTTGATACATTACCAGAATCATTTATTGCCGGTAACGTTGCAGTCCCTATGAGCTATTATTTTTCCCTCGGTGATTTGAAAAAAACAGTCAGGATTTCCGGCGAGGGCTGCATTGTCGAAACCGGTCGGACACTTGAAAATGCCGATTGTGTCTGTAAGACCAGCCCGGAGTTTTTTTTGAAAATCTGGCAGGAGGGCTATCGGCCGGGTATGAAGGATTTTCTCTCAGGTGCAATAAAATCAAACAATCCCGGTGCACTGCAGGGATTTCTGCGCTGTTTCGGCAAGGATGCCTGACAAAACATTTTTTACTTGATCGAACATTGAGCCGTTTACAGATATTGTCTCGTAAATACTGAGAGATAAGGGGAAAAAAGTATGGAGTACTTGACGGAAATCAAGGTGCGGGGGTATCACGCCGATTTTTATGGCCATGTCAATAATGCCCGATATCTTGAGTTTTTTGAGGAAGATCGCTGGGCACATTTAGAATCGACCCTGGACTTGCAGGAATGGGCGGCAAAAGGGCTTCTTTTCCTGGTTGTCAATATCAATGTCAACTATCGCAAGGCAGTTGGCGTTGGCGAGACGGTACTGGTTACGACCCGGCTTGAGAAAGTCGGCACTAAAAGTGCGGTGCTCCTGCAGGAGATTGTCATGAAAGATTCAAAGGAAATTGCCGCCGATGCAAGGATCACTTTTGTGGTCAGTGATAGGAGCGGCCGAGCTGTTGTCCTGGAAGGTGATGTCCTTCACCAAATTGAAAATCTGGGAACAATCCAATAAGGACGGAAAAGGTTGAAATTTTGTGATCTTATAGAGAAATATGTTTCCCGTAGCCAGAGAGTGCATGAATCCTCGGAAGGTGCACCTAATCATGGGAGCAATTATGGTTGACAGCCGGGCTCTCTCTATATTACACAAACGTAAAGGTAAAGTTTGAAAGATGCATTTTTGTCAGTATTGTAATTGCCATACATTGTTTCGTGTTTTCTACGCAGGAGGTGTGGTGCTGTAGAAGTAATAGGAATGTCTGTTGGAAGCAGCGACAGATGACAAGATGAAAACGACCAAGGGGAGAGAAGAATGAAAAAGACGATTTCGACACTGGCGCTGGTTTCATTATTTGCCGCAACGTCCGCTTTTGCCTCGGGATATCGCATCCCGGAGCAGTCAGTGGATTCAACAGCCAAGGCCGGGGCGAATGTTGCTTCCGCCACCAGAGCTGATGCCGCCTATTACAACCCGGCAAACATGTCATGGCTCGAAAACACCTGGAATGCCCAGGCAAATGTAAGCTGGATCCATTTGACGGCTATTACTTATGACGACTATCGCTCTCCTTTTTTTGACAGTGAATCAGAAGAAGAGAACTTCATCGTGCCCACTGGTTACGTCGTCTCGCCGTTCTACGGAAATGTCCGCTTTGGTATGGCGATAGTCGCCCCGTACGGTCTCGCCAAGAATTGGGAGGATCCCTATCCGAGAGCGACCGCTCAGAGATTCTCGCTTGAGGTTATCGAATTCAACCCTACAGTTTCTTACAAGTTCAATGACATGGTTTCCATCGCTGCCGGACCCCGCCTTCTCTATAATCAGGCCGAGGTTCAGTCCGATGCCAGATATGTTGGGGTCCCAGCTGCAATTGAAATGGAAGGCGATACGCTTGAATGGGGATTCAATGCGGCTCTTGCCGTTAAACCTTCTGAAGACCTGAACTTTTCAGCCACCTACCGTTCCAATGTTGATCTCGATTTCGAGGGAGATGTGGACTTCTATCTTGGAAGAACTTTGCCGACAATAGACGGCGAAGTTACTGTCCCGGCTCCAGCAGTTCTCACTCTTGCAGCTGCCTTTAAACCCCTTGAGGCTTTGACGGTTGAACTCTCCTGGGATCGGACCTTCTGGTCTGAGTACGAATATCTTGATTTCGATTTCTTCCCGTCTGTTGGCGTGCCTGCATTTGAAGCAGCACGGCCGAAGATGTGGGATGACAGCAGCGCCTACCGCATTGGCCTCAGTTATCAGGCCAGTGAGGTTCTGACACTGATGGGGGGCTTTGCCTATGACGAGACCCCTATTCCTGACGAAACTCTTGGCTTCGAGCTGCCGGATTCCGACGCGTATCTGTTCTCAGTCGGTACCCAGTATAAGGTCAATGAGAAGATGGAAATCGGTATGGCAGTTCTTTACGATTATAAGGAAGAGCGCGAAGTCACTGTAACTCCGCTTGGCACAGTATATGGCGAGTTTACCGATTCCGCGGCCTGGTTGGTTACGGCAGGTCTCAACTACAAGTTTTAATTTTACTGACGCGTGTTGAAAAAGCCCTTGCTGCCTGGTGCGGCAAGGGCTTTTTGTTTTTCAGGGTCGGGCAGAACTCTGGGGGCTTGTAGTTCTACAAACCACGCAGATATTCGGGCTTAAGTCCAATTTCGCCCTGCAGGGCTGCATCGATGATTCGCAGAGTTTGGGCTTTGTCGTTTGGCAGCTTGGCCTTGATCGGCAGGTAATTGGAGGCGTGATTGGCGTGGAAATAGCCGTCGGTCAGTTCGGTTTCTGAAAGCATGAGCCGAAGCTCGGCAAGCATTTCAGTTGACCCGGGCAGTTGGAAATGACCTGTCTGCCAGTCCTGGTGGAGTGGTGTTCCAGGGGTGAGCATGAGGCTGAGGGCGCCGACGTATTCCGGGTCGATCGCGGTCAGCACCCTGCCGGTTTCCCGGGCATGGACGCTGGAGCGGTCTTTGCCGGCAATACCCAGAAGGACGGTGATCGAGAGTTTGATGCCGGCAGCCCGGACTTTTCTGCCCATCTCGATCATTTGCCGAGCGTCAGCCCCTTTGCTGATATTCTTCAGGGTGACATCGTCGCCTGATTCAAGGCCCATATAAAGGATGCTGAGACCGAGGTCGTGCAGTTCTCGAAGCTGCTCCGGGCTTTTCCGGGCGATGCCCTTGGTATTGGCGTAGGCCCCTATCCGGGTAAGCCAGGGCAATTTTTCTCTGATACTCTGCAGGATGCGGACAAGCCGTTCGTGGGGAATGATCAGGGCGTCTCCGTCACAAAGAAAGAGTCGGTTCTGGCGTCGGCAATGACTGGCGGCAAACTCGATGTCGGTTGCAATTATTGAATCCGACTTGATGGAAAAGCGGACACCCTTATACATCCCGCAGAAGGTGCATTTGTTGTGCGAGCACCCTGTCGTGACTTGAAGGAGAATGGAGTTCGCCTCGCTGGGAGGCCGAAATATATTTCCCTGATAGTTCATGCTGTCTGCTCCTTGATTTTCACGCCGGGGATGGAGTTCTGCTCTTTTATGCCGTATCATAGAACGACGTCGGTCCTCGTGGTGATGGGCCAGGCATTGTTGTGAACCCTTTCAAGACCTTCTCTCTTATGGATACCATACAATCACGATTTCCTCATCTGTTTCAACCGCTTGACCTTGGTTTTCTGACCCTGAAAAATAGAATCCTGATGGGCTCGATGCATACCGGCCTGGAAGAAGAGCAGGACGGATTCAGGAGGATGGCAGCCTATTATGGCATGCGCGCCGAAGGCGGGGTAGGGCTGATCGTCACGGGTGGGGTTGCGCCCAGTAGATCAGGCTGGGTGGCGCCGTTCTCGTTGCGTCTGACAAGTCCCTCACAAGTGGGAGGGCATCAGCTGGTGACCAATGCCGTCCATGAACACGGTGGCCGCATCTGTATGCAGATCCTCCATGCCGGACGGTATGGCTATCATCCTCTGTGCGCTGCCCCCTCACGACTCAAAGCGCCGATTAATAGGTTCAAGCCGAGAGAATTGAGTTCTCGGGGAATACGCAGCACCATCGCCGACTTTGTCAGGAGTGCTGTTCTTGCCAGAGAAGCCGGGTATGACGGCGTTGAGGTGATGGGCTCGGAAGGCTATCTGATCAATGAGTTCATTGTCAGAAAGACCAATAAACGAACCGATGAGTGGGGTGGCACCTTTGCCAACCGCATTCGTTTCCCGCTGGAAATCGTCCGGGGGATTCGTGAGGCCGTCGGGGAGCACTTTATCGTCATTTATCGCCTGTCGATGCTTGATCTGGTCGATGACGGCAGCACCTGGGAAGAGGTGGTCGAACTGGCTGAGAAAATCGAGCAGGCCGGGGCGACTATTATTAATACCGGCATCGGCTGGCATGAATCACGGATTCCGACCATCGCCACCCTTGTGCCGAGGGCTGGATTTTCCTGGGTAACCAGGCGTCTTGTCGGTAGAGTTTCAATCCCTCTGGTTACCAGTAATCGTATCAATATGCCTGATGTCGCAGAGAGGATTCTGGCCGAAGGCAGTGCGAATATGGTGAGCATGGCCCGTCCATTTCTTGCCGATCCTTTTTGGGTACGGAAGGCCGAAGCAGGAAGAGTGGATGAAATCAACACCTGCATTGCCTGCAACCAGGCCTGTCTTGACCATATATTCGAGCGTAAAACGGCCTCCTGCCTGGTCAACCCCAGGGCCTGCCATGAGACAGTACGATCGTTTGCCAGAGTTGCCAGGGGAAAACGCATAGCCGTTGTCGGCGCGGGGCCGGCAGGTCTCGCCTGTGCAACAACAGCGGCCGCCCGCGGCCACCAGGTGACGCTTTTTGAATCCTCCGAAGAACTCGGCGGTCAGTTCAGGCTGGCCAGGGAAATTCCCGGCAAGGAGGAGTTCCGGGAGACACTGAGGTATTTCAGCAGGCAGATCGAACTGCAGCAGGTTGATCTGAAGATGCCCTGGACAGTCGTCACGGGCGATCTGCAGAGCTATGATGAGATTGTACTGGCAACGGGTGTGTCGCCAAGAAAGGTTGCGATTCCCGGGGCGGATCTCCCTCATGTATTTGATTATGCGGAGGTCCTTTCGGGGAAAAAACAGGTTGGCCGACGTGTGGCCATTATCGGTGCCGGCGGCATAGGTTTTGATACTGCCACCTTCCTGCTCTGCCGTGATTCAGCAAATGCGGACTGGCGACACTTCATGGCAGAATGGGGAGTCGATGTAGATTACTCGCAGGCAGGAGGGCTGAAAAGGCAGGAAGTGTTGCAGCCTGTGCGGGAAATCCACCTGCTGCAACGTAAGGCGACACGACCGGGCGCGGGTCTTGGGAAGACCACTGGCTGGATTCATCGTTCAGTCCTGAAGAAAAACGGGGTCAGGCTCTGGAATGGCTTGGAATACCTGGGGATCAGTCATGAAGGACTGAAGATCAGGCAATCGGGAAAGGAGGTACTGCTGGCAGTCGACAATGTGGTGATATGCGCCGGCCAGGTTTCGGAACGCCGGCTCGCGGCAGAACTCGAGGCCGGGGGAATCCGCTGCCATATTATCGGCGGGGCGCTTGCGGCCGGGGAACTCGACGCCGAGCGGGCAATCCTCCAAGGTGTGGAACTTGCGGACAGGCTTTGATGATCTGTTGATGTTCTTTCTGGAAAAGCCCCTCTCTTGTCGATAGTGAGCGACTTCTTTTCATTATCTCAGGATAAGCTCTGGAGAACAGATGGAGGCGGAACGAGAACCTCAGTGAGCGCTTTATTAAAATTTACGCCTATGCCTTGACAAATCAGAAATATTTCTTAATTGCTCCACATGGGGGACAGTTTACGCAATCTTTGCCTACAAGGAGGGGCGCTTTACAAGGAGAGAGAACACTATCTGTCTGCAGCAAGCACATGTTGGCTTTAAAACATTAAAGAGTACATAAGGAGGGAGCAATGAAGAAAGGTATCGTTTTTTCAATCATCGCATTTTCTTTTGTATGTACGGCCAGTGTATATGGTGCGCAAGGATTCTATGTGAGTGGCAATGTCGGTCTGGCAATGCTCAGCGATGCTGACGCAGAAGACCCAAGCCTGCCGGGTATTGCTGCAACAATGGAGTTTGATTCAGGGGTGATTCTCAGTGCGGCACTTGGCTATGAATGGGAGAATTTCCGTTTGGAGGGGGAATATGCCTACCAGACAAATGATTTTGACAAGCAGGAAGCATTTGGCTTGACCCTCGATTTGACCGGAGACCTGGTCTCCCAGTCGTTACTTGTCAATGGCTATTATGATTTTGCCACGCAGAGCAAATTTACCCCATTTATTACAGCAGGCCTTGGAATGGCTCGGGTTGATGTCAATGACCTGGCTCTTCCCGGTTCATGGCAGGAACCCTACAGCGATGATGACACCGTTTTCGCTGGGCAGGTTGGGGCGGGTATAAGTTACGCCGTCCATGAACAGTTTGATATCGATCTTCAATACCGATATTTCATGACAGATGATCTGGAGTTCAGCGATGGCAGCACACTTGATGGACTTGCAAGCCACAATATCTACCTCGGCTTGCGCTATAGGTTTTAAGCTTGATCTTTCGATGAGCCGCTGATCGCCTCATGGAGTTGATATTTGGTAAGTTTAAAAATTGAATATCGAATCACTGTCCCCCTGATACCGCAATCGTCGAAGATCGATCACCCTTCTGCCAACTCAGCTTTTACCACTTGGCCGAGTTGTTGGAGATTGTAGGGCTTTTTTAGGAATTTCCCCGCACCGAGACGACAGGCTTGGCGGACATCTTCGCTTTCTGCATATCCGCTGACGATGACTGCTTTCTGGGCTGGCTTTATCCTGATAATAGCTTCATAGGTCTCACGGCCATTCATCCCTTTGGGCATGACCATGTCAAGGACCACCAGATCTACATTGTGTTCTTGCAGATAGGCAATTGCCTGCTCGCCGGAGGACACGGTTTCGACGGTATACCCGAGGACTGTCAGGATTGCCGAGGCGATGTCACGCTGAATTTCTTCATCGTCAACGACCAGTATGTTCCCGCAGCCTTTGAGATCTTGGGCATTTACTCTTTCAGCGCTGGTGGTGGCACTTTCCGGCGAAAGCGGGAAAAAAAGGTTGAACCGGCTGCCATTCCCATCACTCGTCACACTCACTCCGCCCTGGTGATCAATCATGGTATTCCAGACCACCGTCAAGCCGAGACCCGTGCCGCTCCTTCCCATTGTTTTCCTGGTGTAGAACGGCTCGAAAATATGCGGCAGATCCTCATCGCGTATCCCCTTGCCATTGTCACTGACCGTAATAAAGGCATAAGGACCGGACTGGAGTTGCGGGAGGTGCGGGATTGATTCATCGACCTGAATCGAACCAGTGGAGAGGATAATGGAACCGACATTTTTGATAGCCTCGGCAGCGTTGGTTACAAGGTTTGCGATACACTTCTCCACATGCGGCGGTGAGCAGGAAATCGGCAAGGGAGCATCATGCGCCCGGACACTGCAGACGATCCCGGGATACTGTGAGAGTAGTTTGGCATGATGCGGTGTCTGCAGATAATCGTTGATTGCCGTGTTGAGATCGATAATTTCCCTGACGCTGGCGATCCCTCTGGCAACGGTAAGCAGGTCCGAGACGATGGCCGCTGCACGTTGCCCGGATTCCTGGATTCTCATCAGCGGATCCCGCAGATTGCTGTCCTGGGGGAGGTTGAGTAGGATGAGTTCTGGGTAATTGATTACCCCGGACAGCAGGTTGTTGAGGTCGTGAGCAACTCCGCCGGCCATCAGGCCGACGGTTTCCATTCGTTTGGCCTTGTCCAACTCCACCTGGACCTTTTCTTTCTCATGGAGGATGGTGTTAGCCTCGTTGGCGATGGCCCGCAGTTCTCTGATCCTCAATTTGTCGGTATCGATAAACTCAGTTTTGCCTTGGCTGGATTGCATGGTAAAGATGCTCAGCTCTTTCAGAAGACCATGGATAAGTCTGCGGCCCAGCCATAAACCAAAGATCAGGGCAACGGAGAGGATAGCAATGGTGGTCATGATTTTCTGGCGCAGCTTTTTCAGGAGATCTTCTCGGTATTGCTTAATGATCAATTCGACGTCATCGAGATAGACGCCGCTGCCGATGACCCAGTCCCAGCCTTTGACACTCTTGACATAACTTATTTTTCTGGCGGGAACGCCAGTCTCGGGATCGATCGAGGCGATGTATTCGAGGAATCCTCCACCCGCCGTGCGACCGGTTCGGTCAAGCTCCTGCACAACCTTCATGCCGTTGGCGTCCTTTAATTCCCACCTGTTTGTGCCAATCAATTCCTTGTTTATGTGGTTGAGGCAAATTCCCTCTTTGGTGTGGATGAAGACATATCCTTTGCTGCCATAGTGGACTGCGCCTATTCGTGTTATAGCAGCCTGTTTGGCCTCTTCTTCGGCATCGGCGACATAATCACCGACCCCGATCACCCAGTTGTACGGGGCGAAAAACTTCAGGAAGGCGATTTTTTTCTGACCCTTTTCGAGGTGCAGGCTTTCGTCGACTTCCGGCCTATTCCAGTAGTAGGTTACATATGCGCCTTCCGGATAGGTCGTTGCTTTTTGGATAAAGGATTGGATGAGTTTCTGGCCTTTGCTGTCGGTGAGTTCCTGATCATTTTGGCCGATTGATTGAGTGCGGAAGGGATGAGCGATAAGAGTATGGCTGGTGTTGTGAATCCAGTAGTATCCTCGACCGTCGAGAAAACGCTGGGCAGTCAGGGTGTCGATGATGAGCTGTTGAATTTCCTTGTCCGGCAGTTTTCCTTTCGATTGGTTATAGATGGAAGAGGCAGTCGCCCAGCCGTTCTGGACGGCCTCGGCGACCGATTTCCTCAGGTTTTTCTCAACAGCTGTCCGGCGCAGCTCAGTGCTTTCAACAAGGAGACTGACGAGTGTTTTGGTCTCGGCCTTGCGAGTGGTGATATAGTCATTTCGGACTTCGGCCAGCGTCTCCAGGTGGTTCTGGTATTCGCTGACCAGCCAGAAGATACCCAATATGCTAATTGCCAGCAGCAGGACCATGGCGATACTGAATTGCACCAGGGTCCTGAGGCTGTAGGATTTTTTCAGCATGAAATAAAAGTTATTTGGATATCGTTGAACTCAAGGCCCATGGTACCATGCCGGGTAGATTCATGGGCCGACGGTCGAGCTGTCTCTTAGAATGCGGCGCTTTCCTTCTGCTCCCTGGCGATCATCTGGAGTTCGCACTGTTCTTCGTACTGCTCATCACTGCGGATGATCTCCTTTTCCATGGCCTTGCATTCTTTCTTCAGGCTGTCTTTTTTCTTTTCTAATTTGCTGTCTTTGTTTTCCTTCAGCTCTTTTTTGATTTTTTTCAACTCGTTCCACTTTGCACTGTAGACGTCGGTCAATTCCCGCCAGCGCTTTTCTTCCTTGGTGTCGTAGGCAACCACCCGAAGACGGTCGGCGTCGTAGGCTACATAGAGTTTGGTTTCGCAGAACTGGCATTTGCCTTTTTTGATGAAGCAGGTGTTGTTTTCATACTTGCCGTCGAAGGCCGTCCGGCTTGAGGCATCATAATCGATATTGTAGGATTTATCGCATACCGGGCAGTAAAAATAATAGGTTTCGATGCCCCATACTTCTTCTTCACGCTTGGTGATATCTTCTTTCATTAACAACTCCTTGCTTGTTTCGTAGGGCTCGATTGCCCTGTTTGTTTTTGAGTGAATTGGCAAATATTTTCCTGCGCAGGCGTCACTCAGAAGGTTACGCTTTCTTCCTGCCGTCTGGCGATCATCAGGCGGTCGCAGTCTTCCTCGTATTCCTCATCCTTGGCGATGAGTTCCTGTTTCAGCTTGTCGAGTTTTCTCTTCAGTGTATCCTTTTTTTTCTTCAGTGCCTCAGTCGGTTCAGCCTTGTATTGCTGTTTGATTTTCTTCAGTTTCTGGCGCTTCTTCTCATAGGATGCCATGCATTTCAGCCAGCGATCTTCTTCCTTGCTGTCGTAGGCTGCTATGTGCAGTTTATCAGCGTCGTAGGCCACATACAACTTTGTCTCGCAGAAGGTGCATTTCCCTTCTTTGATGAAGCAGGTAAAATTATCATACTTGCCGTCAAAACTCTTCCTGCCGGAAGCGTCATACCTGATGCTATAGGGTTTATCGCAGACGGGACAGAAGAAGTAATAGGTCTCCGGACCCCATATTTCGCCTTCTCGCTCCGAGATGTCGCTGTTCATTGATCGGCTCCTCTGGTTATGATTGAAGATCATCTGTTTCAGACTGTATTGTACCTGTAAACGACAGAATAGGCCAAATATCTTTGGAGTCAGGCGGGTGCGACAGCAGATAATCGGTTGGCATCTTTTCCGGGGAGTCCCTGTTGAGAAACGGGGGATGGCATATCTTCGCAGGAGAGCCCTGCTATTCTTTGTCCCGTGTGCCAGAAGTTCCGGCATCTTCATCGGCATGATGGCCTGCATTCTTCTCAGGCTTGTCATCCGGTTCGACGATCTCGTCTCTGTCATAGAGCAGCACTGCAGCCAGGAGCAGGAAGCCGATGGCGGCAAGCGGGGCCATCTTCGGCAGCATTGTGGCCAGAGGAACGAAAATAGGGGAAACGTCCGCCAGATTCGGGGCCAGATGTTTCAGGACGAGATAACTGGCGATTGCCATGGTCACACTCAACCACCAGGGAATCCAGGCGAGTGCCGGGGAAAGTCGTTTGCCTGGTCTGTTCATGGGTAATCTTCCAGGATCATTTCCACCATCTCCCGGACCTGCGGATTCGGATCGTCTCGCTTCTCCCGCACCAGTTCAATAGCCTGGTGGGTGCCGATAATACCGAGAAGACCAACCGCTTCGCCGCGCAGCAAGGGGGATTCATGCGTCAGAACACGGGCGATCGAGGGGATGGCCAGGGCCAGTCTTTCAGGCTGCAGACATTTGAGCTCCTCAAAAAGGACCGAAATCCCGAGGCGAACGCTAAACCGTTCATCGTCGAGAATCTCGCCGACCCAGTTGTAGTAAAGAGGCTCTCTGCGGAACATGGCGATAATGTTTTCGACATGACCCATTTCCAGGAAGTCCGCTATCACCTTTTTCAATTCACCGTCACTGACCTGATTCATCTGTCACCCGTTCTGTCGCCTTGATTGACGATGTGTTTCGTCTATTTCCCGCAGTGTGAAGAGATTCTGGAGATATGGCAAGTAAAATGCGCACTGTCGGTGATATCAGGTATTTTTTGCCGGACTCTTCGGGCTGAAAGATTTCAGGGGTATCGGTTTTTTTTTGGGAAAGCTGAATAAGAAAGGAAAAATTTGCTAGGCTTATAAGACAGAAGGAATGATCAATCTATCAGGCCCACTCCAGCAGGAGTCAGCTTTTTTGGCGGATATAATTGAAGCCGCTTTGCCGATGGTGGGGATGGGTTTTCGCTCAATCGGCTGTCAGCCTGGTGCTCATAGGCCGTCACTGGCCATTTGATAGATGGGATATCCAATTTCTATTTGATATTAAACCATTGCCCTTCGACTGCGCTGCCATCATAGTGCATTAAGAATCTATTGATTTTCAGCAGAAACGACGGATATCGATCGATTCAGCGGCAATCAATTCTTGAATACATGAAGAAGAGGCGATTCATGGACGAATTCTCTCTCTTTTCCCGGAAAACGATTGCGGCTGGATTGAAAGCAGTGACGGTCGGGAAATCTATTTTCATCGCAACAGTCTGCTTACTGGTGATTTCAACGATCTCACCAAGGGTATGGAAGTGCGGTTTATCGAACATGAAAACAGTGACGAACCCAGGGCGAGCAGCGTCCGCCTTGTCAGCAAAAGCTCTGTCGCTTGATTTCCGGGGTTCAGGCTTGATACAGTTCCTTGCAGGCTGGAGGAGTAGCTATGCTGCTGCACAGATGGTTCCCCTGGAAACGGATACTCAGCAGGATGGCCAGATCCCGGGGGTTTGTCGATCCTGTCTCTCTGCTTTCCCGCCTCGAAGGATTCGGCCAGCCGATGGAGGTGAGGGGACCTTTGGAACTGCTGCGGGCCGGCATAGTCTTTCATGCCCGGGGACTTTTAAACACTGGCGCCATCCAGCATAATCTCGACTGGATATGGCCATACTGGGTAGAACGCCAGTATAATCCCCACGATGAGGCGTTTATCCCCAGGGCATTCTCCATAACCCACGTCAATCTCAGCAACCGCAACTGGACAGCGGTAGGAATCCCTGGGATTGATGCACTGCCGGTGGTTGATCCCCGTGGGCTGGTCATGCCGTTCTGGGACAGCTGGTCCATCGATGCCTGGATTGTCACCGACAAGGGCGAGACAATCTATCCATCCAGACTCCATGAGGTCAGCCAGTATCTGGATATGGCTGGTTCACTGGCTGTGGTGACGGTCGCCAACGATAAAGGGATGCAACTCATTTCCAGGGTGTCGGCCGAGCAGAAGGATGATGGGGCGCCAGTCTGTGTCATCGACCTGTCCGCGAGTTGTCCTGATTCCGGCTGGCTGGTCGTCGCCCTGCGGCCATACAATCCGGAAGGGGTCAGTTTCGTTCATGACATCTGCACGCTTTCAGACAGTGTCGGATGGCTTGTGGACAAGGAGAGAGAGGTCTGGTTTTCCCGTAACCCGGACTTAAACCGCTTTTCCTACTATCGTCAGGGTGACGTGAAAAATCGCCTTTTCACTGCTTCTGAAGGGCAGGATATCCACTGCCGTGTCGGTATGGCAACTGCTGCCGCAATGTTCAAGATATCGGCAGTGCAATCGACTGTGCAAACCGTCATTCCCTTGCAGGAGAAAAAGAGGCAGAGCCACTATAAAAGGCAGGCCGGCTGGCCCGAAGTACTCGCCGGGGCGGCAAAGCTGGAAGTGCCCGAACCCTTGTTTCAATACCTCTATGATGCGGCTCTCCGTTCGCTTGTTCTCCATTCTCCCGCTGATATCTACCCCGGTCCATTCACCTACAAACGATTCTGGTTCAGAGATGCGGTCTTTGCCCTGCATGCCATGCTGGCGGCCGGTCTGACTTCGCGGGTTGGCAGTCTTCTTGCAAGTTTTCCCGAGCGCCAGTCGGCAAGCGGCTTTTTTCATTCACAGGAAGGAGAGTGGGATTCAAACGGCGAGGTGTTGTGGATCATGCAACGCTACTGCGAGCTCTCTGGAGAGGCCCCCATGAGCGCGTGGAGTCGAGCCATGCGCCGAGGGGCAGATTGGCTTGTGCGCAAACGACTGTCGGCAGATAACGACTCGCCGCACGCAGGTCTGTTGCCCTCCGGATTTTCAGCTGAGCATCTTGGCCCGAACGACTATTATTACTGGGATGATTTCTGGGCAGTCGCCGGTCTGCGGGCCGCGGCCGAGTGGTTCGGGCGTGAAGGGGAAATGCGCCTGTCCAGGCGCTACGGCCATGAGGCTGAACACTTGCTTTCATCTATTCAGCTCAGCCTAGCAAAGGCGGCCCAGAGATTAAATCTGCAAGGGATGCCGGCCTCTCCGTATCGGCGTATGGATCCTGGGGCGATTGGTTCGCTTGTGGCCGGCTATCCGTTGCAGATTTTTGCCGGAGATGATCCACGGTTACTCGCCACTGTTGATTTTCTCATGGAGAAATGTACCTTCAAAGGCGGGTTTTTTCAGGATGTCATTCATTCCGGCATCAATGCCTATCTGTCACTTCATATGGCCCAGGTACTGCTGCGAGCAGGGGATATCAGGGGCCTCGAGCTTTTTAGAACCGTGGCCGAACTTGCCTCGCCAACCGGTCAGTGGCCCGAAGCAATCCATCCCCGTACCCTCGGTGGCTGTATGGGTGATGGCCAGCATGTTTGGGCTTCGGCAGAATGGCTGCTCATGCAGAGAAACTGCTTTGTCCGGGAGGAAGGCCGGCGTTTGCTGCTGGCAACCGGAATTTTCCCTGAATGGCTTAGTCAGCCGAGGCCCCTCTCCTTTGGCCCGACGCCGACCCTGTTCGGCCCTGTAACAATCTGGATCAGGCCGGAAAAAGAGTGTGTCACTGTTGCCTGGAAGGGTGAATGGCGTACTCAATCTCCCGAAATTTCTGTCTGTCTTCCCCACTTTTCGGCAGTTGTCGCTGAATCTGGGAGTTCCTCCGTTACATTACACTGGAATGAACGAATATGAAGATCGCCATGTTCACCAATACCTTCAGCCCTCATGTCGGCGGGGTTGCCCGCAGTGTCCAGGGGCTCGCTGATGCACTGCTGCGGCTTGATCACCATGTTCTGGTCGTGGCCCCGCGATTCAGCGATACAGATGAAGACGAGAAGGGCGTGCTGCGTATGCCGGCGGTGCAGAATTTTAACGGCAGCGATTTTTCTCTGCCGGTCCCGGCACCGGTCAAAGTGGCCCATGCCCTCAGGCTCTTCAGCCCGGATATAATTCACAGTCATCATCCTTTTCTGCTCGGTGAGACGGCCCTGCGGGTCGCCGTCTCCTGTAGCGCGCCGGTTGTCTTCACCCATCATACCCGTTATGAGCAGTATACCCACTATCTGCCCGGTGGTGATTCTGAGCCACTGAAGCATTTTGTCATTGATCTGGTAAACGGCTACTGCAATCTTTGCAATATGATTGTTGCGCCCAGCAATTCCATTGCCGATATTTTGCGGGCGCAGAAGGTGAAAACGCCTATCGAAGTCATCCCGACCGGTATCGACCCTCTTTTTTTCGCTGGCCAGGACCGAGTATCATCACGCCAGAGGCTGGGAATCCCTGAGGATGCTTTTGTTGTTGGTCATGTGGGCCGCCTTGCTCCTGAAAAGAATCTCTTCTTTCTAATGAACTTCGTCGTTGAATATCTGCTGCGAAATCAGGCCGCCCATTTCCTGCTCGTCGGCGAAGGTCCCGCAAAAGAGCAAATGCTTGAAATACTTCACCACCGCGATCTCATGTCGAGAACGCATCTGCAGGGCGTCCTTGATCGCTCCAGTCTGGCTGATGCCTATCGCGCTATGGATACCTTTGTCTTCGCGTCTCAGTCAGAGACCCAGGGGATGGTGCTTGCTGAAGCGATGGCAGCGGGCACACCTGTGGTCGCCCTGGATGCCCCCGGGGTCCGAGAAATTGTAAATGACGGTATTAACGGCCGTCTCCTGATGACAGAGGAGACTGGGAGTTTTGCCGCGGCCTTGGCGTGGCTTGCCGGTTTATCGCACGAGCGGGGCGTTCAACTTCGGCAGAATGCCTGCCGCAGCGCGGAGGAGTATTCGCAGGAAAACTGTGTGCGAAAAATGGTCGGGTTGTACAGCACCCTTGTCGGTCGTCTTCCGTCTCTGCAGGGGCTTGAGGAAAGTCCCTGGCAGCGGGCGAGAAAGAGAATACGTAAGGAACTCGAAATTCTCGGCAATTACGGCCATGCTCTTGAGGATACCCTGCAATGGCTGCCAATGCGCAGGAAGTCTCGAGAATCTCATATCGACAGATGATGACAGTATTGCTCGTGGTGAGTTTTTAAAACAGTTCGTTCCTGCTCATCTCCCTTCTTCTCTCTGTGGGAGTGCTGCGCCCCCAGGATATCTCCATCGCACCTTCTTTCTCATCCTCTGACCTGATCCCGCTGGGAGGAGATTGTCTTGTTGAATTGTATACATCCCTGCGCTCGTATGACGATTTTATTTGGTTTTTCCCCATATACGCAATAAATGAGAAGGAGGCCGCCGGATAAACCAGACACGCTTTTTCACGAGGTTGGAATACCATGGGCAGACTCCGTCCCGTTGCTTTACAGACCTTTGTTTATCGTACCCTCGCATTGCGGCTTGTGGCCATGGCTGTCTTTATCGGCATGATCACTGCAGCCTCTGTCCATATCCTGGAAGGTCAGAATCTCAGTAATATAGTTGTTGAAGAGGCCCGTACCGAGGTGCAGCTGCTTGTCCTCAGGGCAGTGCAGATCATCAGGGAGGGCGCGGCAGACCAGAATGCCGCATTCCGGCAGGCGCTGGATGAACGGACGGCGGTGCAACTCCGGCGGGAAAACGGGTCGTTCGTCTATGTCAGCTTTCATGGGCAGAAAACAACGTATCTGGAAGAACGTAGAGACAACGGCTATCCTTTGATCGCTGAAGTCCTGGATTTCATCCGGCTGCATCCGATCACCGGGAGCGAGGCAGGCAAAAAAGCTGAGGCCGTAACCCTCGCGGGGAAAATGCACATCCATGTTGTTCTGCCGCTGGAATATCAGGGGCAGAATTTGGGTTCCGCCCAGGCTATATTCGCGCCTTCCAAGGCAGTCCTGACGGACATGGAGAGAAAACTCAAGCGTAGTGTCGTCCTGACAATCATGATAGTCCTGGTAACCAGCGCTCTGCTCTATCCGGTTATCCTGCATCTGGTAAGAAAGCTGGTGGTTTTTTCCCGGGATCTGTTGGAAGCCAACCTTGATGCGCTGTCCCTCCTTGCCAGCGCTATCGCCAAACGCGACAGCGATACCGATGTGCACAACTTCCGGGTCACCCTCTATTCCGTGCGACTGGCAGAAAAACTCAAACTCTCGAATGATGAAATTCAGACCCTGATCAAAGGGGCCTTTCTGCATGATGTCGGAAAAATAGGTGTGCGGGATAATATTCTGCTCAAAGCCGGTAAACTGGATGATGAAGAATTCAGCCAGATGAAAGATCATGTTCGGCACGGCCTGGATATTGTCGGCAGTTCGGTGTGGCTGCACGATGCCACCCAGGTGGTCGGTTCGCATCATGAGAAATACGATGGCAGCGGCTATCCGGAGGGGAAAGTCGGTGAGGAAATTCCGCTTCTTGCCCGGATTTTTGCCATTGCAGATGTCTTTGATGCCCTCACTTCCAGCAGACCTTACAAGGGTTCCCTGTCCTATGAGGAGTCAATATGCCTTCTCGAAAAAGGATGGGGCAGTCATTTCGACCCGAAAATCCTGGATGCCTTCATCGGTATTTCCAAAAAGCTCCATGCAGACTATTCTGGACGCAATGACCAGGGACTTCGGGATGAACTGAAGATCGTCATCAGCCAATACTTCAGCCGTGGGGAAATCCTGTTGTATTGATGGGGTCGTAGCTGGTGGTTCAGTCTTTTTTTCTGGCAGGAAAAGATGAAAAGAATACGGTTTTGATAAATATTCCTGATTGGGCTTGCCTGCTAGTTGGGCAGTATGCTAGGGTTTTTTTCTGAAACACTTTTCGTAACAGGAAATATTTCAATACTCTTGGGCGCTTGATGGTGCTGATACTTCTCTGGGGGAATTCATGAGGACAATGGAAAACAGAGTGCATGTTTTGCACCCGGCAAGATGTGCTGCGAGGATGATTGCTGTTGTTGCCGTATCGCTTGCTCTGATGACAGGCGGCTGTCGCAAGGAGGAGAAGGCGATGATTCCCCATGCTCCAGTGGTCGAAGTGGTCAGTGTTGCTGAAAAGGATGTCCCCGTCTATCTCGAGTGGGTGGGTGCCTTGGATGGCTCGGTCAATGCCGTGATCCGTCCCCAGGTCACTGGCTACCTGACCCGCCAGAATTATCGAGAGGGTGACATGGTCAGCAAGGGACAGACTCTCTTTGAAATTGATCCGCGAACCTTCCAGGCCGCGGTAGCTCAGGCCCAGGCGTCACTGGATCAGGCCAAGGGAGCCCTGGCCCTCCAGAAAGCCAATGCAACCACTGCCAGTGCGGATCTTGCCCGGGTGAAACCGCTGGCCGAAAAGAACGCTGTCTCTAAAAAGGATCTCGACGACGCTATCGGCAGAGACCTTGGCGCCACGGCCTCGGTTGAGGCAGCTAGGGCTGGCGTTGCAGCGGCCATCGCCAATCTGGACAAGGCGCGGCTCGACCTCAGTTTTACCCAGATTACTTCTCCGGTCGACGGAATCGCCGGTATCGCTAAAACCCAGCTGGGCAATCTGGTCAGCCCGAGTATGCAGGAAGAATTGACCTCGGTTTCCACCGTGGACCCGATCAAGGTTTTTGTAAATATCAGCGAAAGGGAATATCTGCGGCACAGAGAAGCAAAGGAATTCAATGCACAGATAGCCTTGCAGTTGATCCTGTCGGATGGCAGTATTTACCCTTATGAGGGCAAACTGGCACTGTCTGATCGCCAGATCGATCCGACAACCGGTACCTTGAAAATCGGCGCCCTCTTTCCCAACAAGGAGTATCTGCTCCGCCCTGGGCAGTATGGTCGGATCCGGGCGATGTTGAAGATGAAGAAAGGGGCCTTGCTCATTCCGCAGCGGGCTGTTGCTGAAATTCAGGGAAGATATCTGGTGGCAGTAGTTGGGCTGGATAACAAAGTGGATATCCGGCCCGTACAAGCAGGGGAAAGGATCGGTTCCGACTGGCTTATCGAGCAGGGTCTACAGCCCGGAGAGAAGGTGATCGCAGAGGGAATACAGAAGGTGCGACCCGGAATGACCGTTGTTGCCAAACCCTTCTCGCCGGAAGCGAAAACGGCATCTCCTCAACCTGCCGAGAAGAGGTAACCAGCCATGTCCAGATTCTTCATCAATCGCCCTATAGTGGCGATGGTCATCTCCATCCTGATGACCATCATCGGGCTGGTAGCCATGACCGGCCTGCCCATTGCCCAGTTTCCCAATATCGTCCCTCCGGAAATCAAAGTCTCGAGCACCTATACCGGAGCCGATGCCCTGACCGTCGAACAGGCGGTGGCCACCCCGATCGAACAGCAGATGTCCGGCGTCGACAACATGAACTACATGTACTCGATCAATGCCAACAGCGGCTCATCAACGCTGACCGTGAACTTCGACATCGCCACCGACGCCAACACTGATCAGTTACTGGCCCAGATGCGCAAGGGTCAGGCCGAATCCCAATTACCTGCCGATGTGCGCAACTTCGGTATCACCGTCCAGAAATCGACGGCCTCGCCGCTCCTGCTGTTCGGGCTCTATTCGCCGAACGGCAGCTACGATAATATTTTCCTGGCCAACTATGCCTTTATCAACATCAATGACCAGATGACCCGGGTTAAAGGGATTGCCAGCATTACCGTCTTCGGTGCCGGCCAATACGCCATGCGGTTGTGGGTCAAGCCGGATCAACTGGCCAAGCTCAATATCACCATCCCGGAGATCGTCAACGCGGTGAATGCCCAGAACACCGTTAACCCGGCAGGAACAGTGGGCGCGGAACCCGTACCCAAGGGCCAGGAATTCACCTATGCTGTGCGCGCCCAGGGGCGGCTGCAGACTGAAGAAGACTTTGGTGCGGTCGTCCTGCGGGCAAACGCCGACGGTTCTATCGTTCGGGTTGCAGATGTTGCCCGCATAGAACTCGGAGCCCAGACCTACAACCTCCAGGGCCGGCTCAACGGCAAGCCTGCCGCCATTATCGCCCTCTACCAGATGCCGGGCACCAACGCCCTCGAAGCTGCCGGTGGCGCCAAGAAACTGATGGCGGAAATCAAGGAGAGCTTTCCGCCTGATCTGGATTACGTCATTGCCCTCGATACTACCCTGTCAGTCACCGAAGGGATTAAGGAGATCCAGAAGACCCTGGTCGAGGCTTTGATTCTGGTTATCTTCGTTGTCTTCATCTTCCTCCAGGGGTGGCGCGCGACACTCATCCCGCTACTGGCCGTGCCGGTGTCGCTGGTCGGCACCTTCATGCTTTTCCCGGCCTTCGGTTTTTCGATCAATACCCTCTCTCTCTTTGGTCTGGTGCTGGCCATCGGACTGGTCGTCGATGATGCCATTGTCGTTGTTGAGGCGGTCGAACATCACATTGATCACGGTCTGTCGCCCAGGGATGCGACGTTCAGGGCGATGGAGGAGGTAACCGGTCCGGTTATCGCCATTGCCATCATTCTGGCCGCCGTTTTCGTGCCGACGGCCTTTATCCCCGGGATTACCGGCCAACTCTATCAACAGTTCGCCGTCACCATTGCCATTTCGGTGATTATTTCGGCCTTCAATGCCCTCACCCTCAGTCCAGCCCTGTGTGCCTTGCTCCTTAAACCCAAGAGCAAAAAAGGCGGACCGCTGCAGAAGTTCTATGACTGGTTCAACCGTGGTTTCGGCCGTGCCACCGACGGCTATGTAGGTGTCTGCCGTTTTGCCATCCGCAAGAGCTTTGTCAGTCTTCTTTTTCTGCTAGGAGTTGCTGCCATGGCTGGATTCTTCGGTAAGACGGTACCTTCCGGATTTCTGCCCGAAGAGGATCAGGGCTATGTCTATGCCGGAATCCAGCTGCCCGACGGGGCCTCTTTGCAGCGTACCGATGAGATTACCAGACAGGCCGAAAAACTCATCATGAGCACCCCGGGTGTGAAGTATACCACCTCGGTCATCGGCTACAGCATGCTCAGCCAGGTGCAGAACACCTACAGCGCCTTCTTCTTTATCACCCTGAAGGAATGGGGCGAGCGCACGGCGCCCGAGGAACAGTATGCCGCCATCAAAGCCGAGTTGACCCGCAAACTCGGAGGGATCAGCGGCGCAATCGGGTTCGCCTTCCCGCCGCCGGCCATCCCCGGTGTCGGTACCTCGGGTGGCGCCACCTTTATCCTGGAAGATCGTGCCGGCCGCGACATCGCTTTCCTGGCTGAGAATACCAGCAAGTTTGTCGAGGCGGCGAAAAAACGACCTGAACTGGCCAGCGTCTCGACGACCTTCCGACCGACGGTGCCGCAGATCTTTATCGACGTCGATCGCGACAAGGTCTTGAAGCAGGGTGTCAATATCAACGATGTATACAAGACCCTGCAAAGCTTTCTTGGTAGTGGGTTTATAAATTATTTCAACAGATTCGGGCGCCAGTGGCAGGGCTTTATTCACGCCGCACGGGAGCAACGGGCGAACAAAATAAACACATCACCGCTGCGCCGTGGCCTGGCACAACGGGGTGAACTCGCCTCGGAGCGCCCAGATAAATGCCTCGGGTGCCGCCGGCGTCAGCTCGGCCCAGGTCATGAAAGCCCTTGAGGAAGTGTTCGAACAGACCATGCCTAAGGAGATGGGCTATGACTACATGGGCATGTCGTACCAGGAGAAGCGGGCCCAGGAAGGTATCTCGCCGATGGTGATTTTCGCCTTCTCACTGCTCTGCGTCTTCCTGATCCTGGCGGCCCAGTACGAGAGCTGGTCGCTGCCGTTCTCGGTTTTGCTCGGTACCCCGATAGCGGTGGCAGGAGCTTTTGCGGCACTGCTGTGGCGCGGCCAGGAGAATAACGTTTATGCCCAGATCGGTCTGGTCATGCTCATCGGTCTCGCTGCCAAAAACGCCATCCTGATCGTCGAATTCGCCAAGATGGAGTACGAGAAGGGCGAAGAATCACTGATCGAGGCAACTCTCAGGGGGGCCCGCCTTCGTCTGCGGCCGATCCTGATGACCTCGTTTGCCTTCATCCTCGGCTGTGTGCCGCTGGCCATTGCCCAGGGCGCCGGGGCGGTATCGCGGCAGGTGATGGGCAGCACCGTCATCGGCGGCATGCTGGCTGCCTCGTTCATCGCTATTTTTATCGTGCCAGTCACCTTCTATGTGGTCGAAAAACTCGGACATCGGCAAGGGAAGGCAGTTTCCGCCGTTTCCGGACTTGAAGGGCCCCCAGGGGAATCATCCTCGGCACCTGGCGAAAAGGAGGGTGGACATCATGCATAAGATTGCGGCAATCATTTTCCTGACCCTCCTCACCGGGGGCTGCATGCTCGGTCCCGATTATCAGCGACCAGCTATCGATACCCCGACTTCCTGGCGATTGGAGGAAAAGGAGGCGCAAGACCTCGCCCAGACCCTCTGGTGGCGGCAGTTCAATGACCCGGTGCTCGACGAGCTGATCGGTGTCGCACTCCGGGAAAACAAGGATCTGCTCATCGCGGCGGCGCGGATCGAGGAATATGCCGGCCGTTACGGCATATCCAGGGGGGATCTCTTTCCCCAGGTGGATGCTGCCGGTGGCTACAGTCGTCAGCGGGTGACCGAACTGGGCGAAAATGGAACCTCTCCCGGTTACAAGACAACCACCGACAGCTATACGGCCACCCTCAACGCCAGCTGGGAGATAGATCTCTGGGGAAAAGTCCGCCGCAATAACGAGACAGCCCAGGCCCAGCTTCTGGGAACTGAGGAGGGGCGGAGAGGCGCTGTCCTCAGCCTGGTGAGCAATGTCGCCAGCGCATATATTAATCTCCGCGGCCTGGATCGTCGGCTGGAGATCAGCAGGAGCACGGCGAAAACCCGTGAGGAGTCATACATCCTTTTCAAAGAGCGATTTGCCGGAGGGGTCATTTCAGACCTCGAACTCAGTCAGAACAGATCCCAGTATGAAGAGGCGCTGGCGAGCATTCCGGGTCTGGAAAAGGCGGTCACGCAGCAGGAAAATGGTTTAAGTGTGCTCCTTGGCCGCAATCCCGGTCCGATAGCCAGGGGGAAAAGCATTGATGAACTGCTGGAGCCAGCCATCGTTGCCGGGATTCCTTCGGATCTGCTTGAGAGGAGGCCGGACATCTTGGCAGCGGAACAGAATCTCATTGCCGCTAACGCCCAGATCGGTGTTGCCCGGGCCGCCTATTTTCCGGCCATTTCCCTGACCGGCTATTTCGGGTCTGCGAGCGGCGACCTCGGCGATCTGTTCAAGGGACCGGCGAAAATCTGGCAGTACAGCGGACCGATAACCCTGCCGATTTTTACCGCCGGCAAGATTGAGGGCGGCATAAGGGCGGCCGAGGCAGTCCAGCAGCAGGCGCTTCTCAGCTATCAGCAGGCAGTACAGAATGCCTTCCGCGAGGTGAATGACGCACTGGTGGACCAGAGCCAGACCCGCAAACAGCTTGCCGCCCAGAAGAGGCAGGTTGATTCCCTGCGTCAGTATGCCGATATTGCGCGGCTACGCTATGACAATGGCTATTCAGATTATCTGGAGGTGCTGGACGCCGAGAGGGGCCTGTTCAGTGCTGAACTGGCCTACACCGAAACCAAAAGCGCGTTGCATCTTGCACTGATCGGTCTCTACAAGGTCATGGGCGGTGGTTGGGTGGATGAAGCCGGAAAACTTGCCCTGCCCGGCGACCATCCTGCCCAACCGTGATGTGTTGTCTGCTCATCTTTTGGCCCCTGCAGAAGGACCCGAAGGGGGCTGAACGAGGGAGATTTCAGAGAGAATCGCCATTCTGACGGTCCATGGCCACGAGTTCGGCATAATAACCGCCGAGGGCCATGAGTTCCTCGTGGCTGCCCTGCTGGACGATGCGGCCCTGCTGCAGGGCGATGATATGGTCGGCCCGGCGGATGGTTGAGAGGCGGTGGGCGATGACCAGCGAGGTTCGGCCCTGGAAGATGTCGGCGATGGCCTCTTCGAGGATGTTCTCCGACTCGGTGTCAATGGCCGCCGTCGCCTCGTCGAGCACAAGAATGGCCGGGTTGCGGCAGAGCACCCTGGCAAAAGAGAGCAGCTGTTTCTCGCCGGAGGACAATTCCTGGCCTCCTTCCCCGATCAGGGTGTCGAGTCCCTGCGGCAGCTTGTCGACAAACCGGGTCATGCCGGTCTTGCCGAGGATTTCTTCTACATCCTGGCGGTTTCTGCCGCTGTTCATGATGATGTTGGCGAGCAGTGAATCCTGCAGGATCAGGACATCCTGCAGGATCACCCCGACTACCGTGCGCAGATCCTCCAGGGCAAAGCGGGCGATATCGATACCGTCGATGGTGATTCCCCCGGCCTGGGGTTCGTAGAACCTGAGCAGCAGGTTGACGAGGGTGGTCTTGCCCGAACCGGTGGTGCCGACCAGGGCGACGGCCTGCCCTGGCCGCAGAGTCAGGGACAGGTCGTACAGCACCGGGTTTGCCGGGTCATAGCCGAAGCGGACGTGGTCAAACTTCAATTCTCCCCTGATCTCCGGCTTGGCCACCGGCTGCTCGGGCAGGAGGATGCGGCTCTCGGTATCAAGCAGCTGAAAGATGCGTTCGGCCGAGGCCATGGCCGACTGGACGATCGAGTACTTCTGCGAAAGCTCCCTCAGAGGTTGGAAAAACAGCCGCATATAGGAGATAAAGGCCACCAGTTCGCCGAGGGTCAGGCGGGAACGGATGATCTCGCCGCCGCCGTACCAGAGTATAATGGCGGTGGCCAGAGAGCTGAGAAACTCGGTGATAGGCATGAAAGTCCCGAACAGCCTGATCTGGCTGAGGGTTTTGTCCAGATAACCCTGGCTGAGTTCCTCGAACTCCTCGCGGCTCCGCGCCTCCCGGCCGAAGAGCTGAATGATGCTGATGCCGGAAATGGCCTCTTGCAGAAAGCTGTTCAGGCGGACCAGCTGGCTGCGGATCAGGCGGAAGCAGGCCCGGGCCAATCGGGCGAAGAGGGTGGTGACGAGGGCCGATATTGGCACGAAAAGCGTCATGAGCAGGGCGAGCTGGACGTTCATGAAGAACAGCAGCACCAAGATGACGAAAAGTCGCAGCAATTCGTTGAAGAGGGTGACCATCACCGAGGTGAACATCTCGTGCATGTTCTGGATATCGTTGGTCAGCCGGGTGACGAGGCGGCCGGTCGGGTGGCTGTTGAAGAACTGCAGGTCGAGCTTGAGGATGTGGCCAAAGAGATCCTGACGGATCCGGTGCATGATTGACTGACCGATCCACTCCAGCACCACGGTCTGGAAAAAGGTGGCGACGAAGACCAGCAGGACCAGGAATCCATACCAGATCGCCGTTTCAGTAAGCCCAGCCAGCCTGGCTGGGTTCGGCAGGTTGGTGGCCGTGATGAAATGGTCGATGCCGCGCTGCAGCAGGGCTGGCAGGGCCAGGGTGCCGCCTGTGACAAGAAGCGAGAGGAGAATCGCGCCGATGAGGGCTGCGGCGTAGCGGGTACTGAAGCCGAGAATCCGCCGCCAGATTTGCAGATCCCCGAGAGAGGCGCGCCGGCCTTCCTCATCATAACCGAAATTCTGCATCAGTGTTCTCCCTCGCCTGCCTGTGTCCGCATCTGTTTGGTGAACATCGATCTGTAGAGGGAGTTCGTCTCGAGCAGTTCGGCATGCTGTCCCTGGCTGATGATCCTGCCCTCGTCGAAGATGATGATTCGGTCGGTCAGCGACAGCATTTTTATGCGGTTGGAGACGATGATCACGGTCTTGTCGATGAACTGACGCCTGAGGCCGGCGAAGACCTCATGTTCGGTGGCCACATCAACTGCCGAAAGACCGTCGTCGATAATCAGCACCGGTCGGTCGCAGATCAGGGCCCTGGCCAGGGCCAGACGCTGTCGCTGGCCTCCCGAGAGTTTGATGCCGCGTTCGCCGATGAGGGTGGCGTAACCATCCGGCAGGCCGAGGATATCTTCATGGATGGCGGCGTTTTTCGCTGCCTCGATTATCTCGGCCTCACTGGCCCCGGGCCGGCCTAGGGCGATGTTGCTGGCAATGGATTCGGAAAAGAGGATCGGTTCCTGGCCCACATAAGCAATATGCGAGCGAATGAAGTCGAGTGGCAGGGTATTGACGTCAAATCCGCCGAAGAACAGCTGGCCGTTCGCTACCGGATAGAGTCGGGCCAGAATCCGGCAGAGTGAGGACTTCCCGCTGCCGGTGCGGCCGGTGATGCCATGGATGCCGGGACCGAGCTCGAGTTCGAGATCCTTTAAGGCCGGTTGTCTTGTCGAGGAGTAGGAAAAGCTTAACTTCCTCAGGCCAAACGATGGCCGGGACAATGGTTGCAGACCGGTATCGGCGATATCGGGCAGGCTGGACTGCTGTGAAAGCAGAATATGGATGCGCCTGAGCGAGGTCAACCCCCGCTGCACCAGGTTGGCTACCCAGCCGATGGCCATCATCGGCCAGATGAGCATCGACAGGTAGGACACGAAGGCAACGAAATCACCCATGGTCAGGCTACCGAGGATCACCAGGCGGCCGCCGATAAGCAGAATCATCAACATGCCGAGATTGCCGGTCAAGGTGGCGATTGGGGTCATCAGTCCCTGGATGTACGCCACCCCGAGGTTGTTCTTGACATACTTCCGGCCGAGTTGATCAAACTCGGCGGTCTGAAATTTTTCCATGGTATAGGCCTTGATCAGGCGGACCGAGACGACGGTGGAGCGGGAAAACTCGGTGAGCTGCGAAAACTGTTCCTGCACGGTATTGAAGCGGTGATGCAGTCTGCCGGCGAGAATCCGAGTGGAGTAGGCGAGAAAGGGCATCGGCAGCATGGCCATGAGGGTGAGCTCAACATGGATGTGGAGCATGAAGCCAATGGTCGCAAGCGACATCACCAGGGCGTCGATGGCCGCCACCAGGCCCATGCCGCAGGCCATCTGGACGGCGGAGAGGTCGTTGCTAGAATGGGCCATGAGGTCGCCTGGAGTGTGCTGTTCAAAGAACGGGGTGTCCATTTTGAGGATATGCGAGAATATCCGGTTGCGGATAGCCATCTCCAGGAGGCGGGAAAAACCGATGATCAGGTAGCGCCAGACAAAGCGCAGTACGGCGACGAGGAGGGCGATCAGGATGATCAAACCGGCCAGGACCAGAAGATCGTGCTGGCTGGCCGTTGCCAGGGCCAGGCTGTCTACGCCGCGCTTGAGGATGCGGGGGATTATGAGCTGGAGAATATCGACGGCCAGCAGGGCGGCAAGGCCTATGAGCAGACGCATCCAATAGCGCTGGAAGGACGGCCGGAGAAGAGCCAGCAGCGATCCGAGTCCCACCTCGTGCGGGTGGTCAGCAGGGGTATCTGGCGGAGATTTTTTCACGAGGGGTGTTTAGGGGGATGCGGTTGCCGTCTGGAGAATCGGGGAGCCCGTCTCAATGATTCTGAAGGTCTTTTGCCTTGTATAACAGACAATGGCTTGAAACCCAAGGAGAAACACCGGCTGCCGGACAGAAGGATGACAGGCCGCCTTATTCCAGTGGAGGGGCCTGGCCGGGGCTCGTTTTTCGGGAATTGATGATTATGATCTTCTGAAAATCGACGAAGGACATCAGTAATTCACCAGAACTGTACAGGAAGAGTAATGACGGAAGCAATCCTTGAGGCCCGCGGGCTGACGAAAATCTACACAATCGGTGAACACCGGGAGCATATCCTCAGCGATATTTCTCTGCAGATAGCAGCGGGTGAATTTGTTGTCGTTTCCGGCAGCAGCGGCAGCGGCAAGACCACCCTCCTCAGCCTGCTTTCGGGCCTCGACAGGCCGACCTCCGGCCGAATCATCCTGGCCGGCCGTGATATCACCGAGCTGAGCGAGGACCAGCTTGCCCCGGTGCGCAATGTCGATACCGGCTTTGTCTTCCAGGCCTTTCATCTTATCCCGTCCTTGAACGCCCTGGAAAATGTCATGTTTCCGGCCGAATTGCGGCATGACAGGGCAGCCGCCGCCAAGGCCGAGAACCTGCTCAGACGGGTCGGGTTGTGGGAGCGGCGGACCAGCTTCCCGCCGCAGCTTTCCGGTGGCGAGAAACAGCGGGTGGCTATCTGCCGGGCCCTGATCAACGATCCGAAGATCGTTTTTGCCGATGAACCGACGGGTAATCTCGATTCGGAGAACAGTCGCGGTATAGTCGAGTTGCTGGCCGGCCTGCACCGGGAGAGGGGAACGACCCTGGTCCTGGCAACCCATAGCCCCGAAATTGCGGCCAGGGCCGAAAGGATCATTGTCCTGCACGATGGCCGGTTGGCAGAGGGAACGGAGGGGAACTGATGCTCCATTGGCGATTTCTCCTGCGTGAGCTGCTGCAGAGCCGCAAGCAGGGGCTGATTTTTATCTTCTGCGTGGCTCTGTCGCTGGCCACGATTGTGGCCCTCAATGGATTCAGGCGGGATGTCTCACGCTCCATCACCGGCGACGCCCAGGCCTTGCATGGCGGCGATATCATCGTGCATTCGCATTATGAGCTGAACCCACGCCTCAGGGAAGATGTCAAGCGGTTGCAGAAAGACGGGCTTGTCGCGGAAGCGGCGGAGACCTGGGAGTTCTACACGGTCCTGCGCAGTCCCGAAAAGGAAAAGACCCTATTTGCCAACCTCAAGGTCGTCGAGGCAGGCTACCCGCTCTACGGCCGGGTTGAACTGGCGTCGGGCCGGGATTTCGGCAAAGTCCTCAGGCCGGGAGAGGTGGCAGTTGCCGCCGAAGTCCTGCAGCGGCTGGAACTCGAGGTCGGGGACAGTGTCCATATCGGCAGCCTCACCCTGCGTATTGCCGATATCGTCAGCCATGAGGCGGCGAGACCGGTGGATCTCTTCAATCTGGGCCCCCGTGTTTTTGTTTCCGCCGCTGATCTTAAGGCCATGGACCTGGTGAAAAAGGGCAGCCGGGTCAATTATGAGATGCTCATCAAGGTTATCGATCCGGCCGAGGTAGACCGTCTGGCGGCTGGATTGAAGGCCAGCCTCACGGGCGGCCAGGAACGGCTGGAGACCTACCGGACTGCGGGCTCACGGATCAAGAGGTTTTTCGACAACCTGCTGTTTTTCCTCTCACTTATCTCGCTCTTTACCCTGCTGCTGGCCGGTATAGGCATGCAGAGCTCACTCACCGCCCTGATGCGGGAAAGGGAGCAGACCCTGGCAGTTGTCAAGGCCCTCGGGGCGACCAGGGCTTTTCTCTACCGGCAATATCTGCTTTTGGTTCTGGTACTTGGATTTCTCGGCAGCCTGTTCGGTAGTCTCTGCGGCCTCCTGCTTGAGCGCTTTTTTCCGGTACTCTTTGCCGGGCTGCTGCCGGCCGGCAGTGAACTGCGTATTTCCCCCATCGATCTGGTTGAAGGGATGGGCCTTGGCCTCGTCGTCGTGGTCTTTTTCACCTTCCTGCCGCTCTCCCGGTTGAACCGGATCAAACCGAATGCAATTTTCCGCAACGATAACGACAGCAACCGCAAAGACCTCGCCTATTATCTGACGCGCCTCGTCGGGATTCTCTTTCTCACCCTGTTGGTTGTCCTGCAACTCAAGGATATTGAGATAGGAATCTGGTTTGTCGGCGGCAGTCTGGCCCTTATCCTGGTCATCTCCCTGTTGGCAGGGCTGGCCCTTGCGGCCTGCCGGCGCTTGTCGCCAAAGCTGCTCAGTCTGCGTCTGGCCCTGCGCAGTCTCGTCAGGCCCGGCAATGCCACCCGCTCGATCGTGGTCACCATGGCCTCGGCCCTGTCGGTACTGCTGGCCATCTTCTTGCTGCAGGACAACCTGCGCAAGACTTATATCGAGGCCTATCCGGCTGATGCCCCCAATCTCTTCTGCCTCGATATCCAGAAAGACCAGCGCCAGGGTTTTGTCTCCCTGGTCGGCGGCAATCCCGAACTTTTTCCGATCATCAGGGCCCGTCTGCAGGCGATCAACGGCAGGCCTGTGGATCAAAAGGCCGAGCGGGAACGCCGTGGTGACAGTCTGACCCGGGAATTCAACCTGACCTATCGGCACACGCTGCTGCCGGACGAGGAACTGCTCGAAGGCCGCAGTCTTTTCCGCGCTGATGATCGGGGGCGGATCGGCCTGCAGGTTTCGATCCTCGATACGGTGGCCGAGATGGGCGACATGAAACTTGGGGATGTGTTGCGTTTCAATATCCAGGGGGTGCCGCTCGAGGCCGAGATTACCAGTGTGCGGACCCGGACCAAATCAAAGCTCTATCCCTTTTTCTATTTCGTCTTTCCGCCGGAATTTCTCGAGCAGGCCCCGCAGACCTATTTTGCCGCCCTGCATCTCGAGAAATCGGCGATTCCGCAGATGGAAAACCGTATTGTCTCGAATTTCGCCAATATCAGCGTGATCAATATGGCTCAGACGGCCGCAGAGCTCGGCGGCCTGATGCGGCGGCTGTCGGGGATTATTACCTTCTTTGCCGCATTTTCCCTGCTGGCGGGGGCCCTGATCCTCGTTAGCTCGATCCTTGCCACCCGCATGGCTAGAGTGCGTGAGGCAGTGTATTACAAGATTCTCGGCGGCCGCTCACAGTTCGTCTTCTCAGTTTTTTTATACGAGAATATGCTGATCGGACTCAGCAGCGCTTTGCTCGCTGTGTTTCTCGCTCAGGTCATGAATTGGGCTGTCTGCCGCTTTGCCCTGGAGATCGCGGTGCGGCCCAATTGGTCTGCCAGCCTGCTCCTGACTGTATTGACAGTGACCCTCGTCGTCTCTTTGGGAATGCTCAGCTCCCTGTTTATCCTGCGCCGCAGACCGGCAGATTTCCTCAGGGAGCGGGGGGGCGAGTAGAAAAGGGCAAGGGCGATCGTCTGGGAATCGGGCGCTCCGAGGGCCTGCTTGCTTTTGGCCACCGCTATTGCTAAAGTTGGGTCCGACGACAGAGATCATCAGCGAACTGAGCATTCGTCGTGCGCGGTGACTCTCAATCTTGAATCCGGTTCTATACGACAGGACCCATCCGGCAGGCTTAAACTGGATGAAACGAACAGTAAGGACAGGCATATGCTGCATTCCATCCTGGCAGTCAGCGCGCGAAGACTCGGTCGATCAACCCCTGGCGGTGACGATGGCGGTCAACGAGGCTGAGCCTGAGCGAATGTTTGCCCGTCTGCAGAAGGAATGGGGCAATACCTTCTGTCTCCAGCCTCCCATTGAATATGACATGAGTGGGGACTGTCCGTGCTGAGCGCTCTGCGAAGTCTTCCGCGGACCGTATGGCTGGTCGGTCTGATCAGCTTGGTCAATGATTCGGCCTCCGAGATGCTCTATCCGCTGATTCCGCTCTATCTCTCTTCGGTGCTGGTGGCCGGACCGAGGGCGCTTGGCATCATCGAGGGCATTGCCGAGGCCACCGCCAGTCTGCTGAAATTATTTTCCGGGGTAGTCGTGGATCGCACCCGGCGGGTTAGACCCTGGTTGATTTTCGGCTACGGTCTGGCAGGGTTTGGACGGCCGCTGATAGCCTTTGTGTCCAGTTGGCCAATGCTGCTCGTCATTCGCTTTACTGACCGGATTGGCAAGGGGTTGCGCACATCACCCCGCGATGCCCTGCTTGCCGCCAGTGCCGGGCCGAATATGCGAGGTTTGGCTTTTGGTTTGCACAGGGCTATGGACAATGCCGGGGCTGTGGCCGGACCACTGCTCGCGGCTTTTCTCCTGAGTGCGGGTCTGGGGTTACGGGAAATTTTCCTGTGGTCGTTTGTCCCCGCCCTCATCTGCTTCGCACTTGCCCTGACCATCCCGGAACCGAAGGATTCACCCGCTATCGCTGCAAAACCCTTTGACTGGCGACTGGCTGACATGCCATCGGAGTTCAAACGTTATCTCATTATAGTGGCAATCTTTACTCTGGGTAATTCCTCGAACATGTTCCTCCTGCTCCGGGCCAAAGAACTCGGAGTATCTCAGGCTCAGATTCCTCTGTTATGGGCGGCGGTATCCGCTGTGGCGATGCTGTTTTCGACACCGCTCTCGGCTCTGTCGGATCGCTGGGGGCGCACCCGGTTGCTGGCGGCCGGTTATCTGGCCTATGGTGGTTTTTATTTCGCTTTAGGTATGATTGATCAGGGTGGAGTGGCTCTTTTCCTCCTGTTTGGTTTCTACGGCCTCTTTATGGCCGCCACAGAAGGGGTGGAAAAAGCCCTGGTAGCAGATCTGTCTCCGGAAGGGTTACGGGGAACGGCCTTTGGCTGGTTTAATCTGACAGTCGGCATACTGCTTCTTCCTTCATCTGTGTTTTTTGGCTGGCTGTATCAGGGAGTATCACCTCTTGCGGCATTCTCCTTTTCCGGATGTTGTGCTGTGCTGGCCGCTGCTCTGCTGTTCGGTCATTTGCGACCGGTGTGCTCATCGAATACAAATCAAAGGAATTGATATGGGTGTTGAACTGGCAGAAATTTTAAGAGGGAAAACGATGAAAATGACAAAGAGAGTGGCGCTGTATCTCATGGCATTCTTTATCCTGTCGCTTTCGTGGGCATGCAGGCAGGAGCAGGAACAGCCGAAAAACAGTGTGCCTGATAATGCCTCTGCTGCCCTGATTATCGCTGCAGTCGGAGATAGCCTTACGGCTGGATTGGGTGTTGAAGAAAGTGAAAGCTATCCGGCTTTGCTGGAGAAGCGTTTGAAAACCGAAGGGTATGATGTGCGGGTGATCAATGCCGGGGTGAGCGGTGAGACGTCAAGCGGTACCCTCGCCCGCATAGATTGGCTGCTTACCTTGAAACCCGCTGTCGTCATCCTCGAGACCGGAGCCAATGATGGTCTGCGCGGGATTGATCCAGGTCTCGTTCGCAGCAATCTTGTGAAAATTATTGCTATGCTCCAGGAGAATGGCATTATTGTCGTTTTCGCCGGCATGCGCATGGCCTGGAATCTCGGGCCAGGCTACACCTCAGGCTTTAATCAGGTCTATCCCGAGATAGCAGCGGAGAAAAAATTGATCTTCATGCCGTTCTTTCTCGAAGGAGTGGCGACAAACCCCTCGCTGAATAACGATGACGGACTTCATCCCAACCCGCAGGGCTACGCCATCATCGTCAACAATCTCCTGCCCTTTGTGAAACAGGCGTTGGCCGAGGTCGCAAAGGGGCAAGGCGTTGAGCCCTAATATCCGAATGGATATCGGTGCCTTGTCTGACGATACCTTTGCTTTTGACTCAGTAATGCCAGACTAACCCCCGCTCTTTTTACTTTGCCAAATATTTCTTGTCTCTCATTCAAAATCTTCTAGAAAAATCTGGGACAAGGTCCGATCGGCTGGTATTATCCGCTTTTTTGCATTTCGGGCGGTGATTGTTTCAATGGAAGGGGTTTGGGATGGATGAAAAGAGTGTCCTCAGTCGGCTTTGGCCGATTGTCGAGGAGTATTATATTGGCCGGAGGGCAGGGAAATATCTTGAATATCATGATCCAGAAGAACTAGCCGTTCTGCTGCAACTGGATTTTCAGGGAGACCCGGGAGATTGGCAGGAGGTCTTCAATTGGGTGGAAAAATATCTCCGGTATGCAGTGAAAACCGATCACCCTTCTTTCGTCAACCGGATGTGGAGCGGCGCCAGTCTGCCTGCCATGATCGGGGAGGTCGTTACCGCTTTTTCCAATACCTCGGCGTGCACCTTTGAGAGTGCCCCGGTGTCGACCCTGCTTGAAAAATTCATGTTTGCCCAGCTGCTGGAGATCGTGGGTTTTCACGGAGGCCAGGGGCAGATGACTACCGGTTCGAGCAATGCCAATATGATTGCCATGCTGTGTGCCAGGAATCTGCATGATCAGGCAGTAAAAGAGAAGGGTCTGTTTGCAGGCCGTCGACTCTTTGCCTTTGTCAGTGCAGATGCCCATTATTCAATGGACCGGGCCGCCAATATCCTGGGGATAGGTCTGGAACAGCTCGTCAAGATTCCTGTTAATGCACGGGGTCAGATGGATGCCTGGGAGTTGGAGAAAAAACTGGAAGCCGTCTGCCAAGTTGGCGGCCTGCCCTTTTTTGTCGCGGCCACGGCCGGAACCACGGTGCGGGGAGCTTATGACGCCATTGAGCCGCTGCTCACCCTGCGGGGGAAACACGGCTTCTGGCTCCACGTTGATGGGGCCTGGGGCGGGGCGGCCGTACTGAGCGAGCGTCTGCGGCATAAATTCCTGCCGGGACTTTCGGAAGCGGACTCATTCACCATGGATTTTCACAAGATGCTCGGTTCGACACTTGTCTGCAACGTCCTTTTATTGAACAAGACGGGGGGCGTTTTGCAAAACGCCCTGGCCGCTGGTGATGGCAGCTACCTGTTTCGGGAGGCCGAGGATGATGTCTCCGTTGATCTCGGTACTGCCTCTCTGCAGTGCGGCCGTAGGGTTGACAGCCTGAAATGGTTTCTCGACTGGAAATTCCATGGCAGGCAGGGGCTTGCAGGCCGAGTGGAGTCTTTTCTCGATCTCTGCCGCTATGCAGAGGACTGTGTCGAGCGTTATCCGGAACTGGAGATGGTGGTCTCGCGGGAATCCTTCAATATCTGTTTCCGCTTTGTGCGTGATGAGGCTACGGCCAATGATTTCAACCTCGCTCTGCGTAATCGTCTTTACAAAGGGGGGATAAGTCTGGTCGGCTGTGCCTATATCAGCGGGAAGCTGGTCTTGCGTCTTCTGATTACCAATGTTTCCAGCGGTCGGGGTGATATCGACAGATACTTTGCCGGGCTTGTGGCTGCAGGCCGGGAACTGGACCTTGAATGGCAGGGTGAAGGAAGATGAGGAAAGATGCTCTCGCAAAAGACGAGCTGGGAGCACCCTGTTGGCTCAATCCCCTTTCTTCTTGAAATCATCCTTGTTCAGGCCGAGGCGTTTCATCTTGTTGTAGAGTCCCCGAGGGTTGAGGCCGGCAAGCTGGGCGGCCTTGTTGATCCGGCCCTGGCTTTTGCTCAGGACCATTCCGAGGTAGAGATTCTCTACCTCGTCCATGATTTCCTGCTGGACCTCCGCCAGTTTCTTGCCCTTCCATGAACTGGGGGCGATTTTCTCGCCGTTCGGGTGGGTCAGGGAAAAGATGTCCTCGGCATGGAAAACACTGGGCAGATCCTGTAGGGAAATTTCATCGGATTTGCACAAGAGCATGGAGCGTTCGATGACGTTCATCAATTCCCGAATGTTGCCCGGCCAGTCATAGCGGCACAGGGCCTTCATCGTGGGTTCCGAGATATGCCGGACATCCCGTCCGATCTTGTGCTTGAAATTCATGATGAAACGGCGGGCCAGGGAGGGGATGTCTTCTCGGCGATATCTCAGTGAGGGAATACGAAGAGTTACGACGCTGAGCCGGTAGAACAGGTCCTTACGGAAGGCTCCGCTGGCCACCTCGTCTTCCAGGTCCCGGTTGGTGGCGGCAATGACTCGTACATCGACCCAGGTGGATTTCTCGGCCCCGACGGGTCGTATCTCATAATCCTGCAGGACCCTGAGGAGTTTGGCTTGCAGATGCAGGGGCATCTCGCCGATCTCGTCGAGGAAGATCGTGCCGCCGTGCGCCTGTTCGAAAGCCCCTCGCCGTGAACGGGTGGCGCCGGTAAAGGCTCCCTGCTTGTGGCCGAACAGTTCACTTTCGAGGAGTTGCTCGGGCAGCGCGGCGGTGTTGACCGCGACGAAGGGACCGGCTGCCCGCGGACTCTCAGCGTGGATGACCTTGGCCAGATGCTCTTTGCCGACCCCTGTTTCGCCGGTGATGAGGAGCAGGGAATCGCTGGGGGCGACCTGCTGCACCTCGTTCATGAAGATCTGCATAACCTCGCTATGGGAGATGAGATCGGTGAGCTTTGGTTTGGCCAGGCCACGATGGTCAAAGCGTTCGAGTTGGAAATACAGGCGTCGAGATTCAAGGGTTGCCTCGATGGCCTCGGTCAGGCTTTTGAGTGAGACACCGGAGTAGAGTACGGCATCGGCGCCTGCGGCGATAAGCTGGGCCTGTTTCTCGGCAGACTCGATGTCATGGAGGATGACAGTGGTTGGATTCTCGGGGAGGTTGTTGAGCAGGTAGATACTCGACTCCACGGGCTTAGGGATGAGGGCGTGGCTGATAACGATTACATCCGCACAACTCTGTACGACCTTCTGCCAGGGATGTTTTTTATGGCCAAACGACTCAACCTGCACATCGGTCATGGAGATTTTGTCTTCAAGCAGTTTTTGCAGCTCGACGTCTTTAAGAGCAAATATCAATCTGGTCAGCATACTCCGTCCTTTAAAAAAATCGGTAGATCAGTTCCTGTTTTGCCTGTAAAAAAGATCACTTTAAAAAAATCGGCAATTACCTTCCGAATGAAAAAGGAAGGGAAATAAGCAGGTCAGCGCTGTTTGTTGCCTCTGTGCAACTTACTGCTTAAATATAAAGGGAAAGTATTTATTTGCCAGAAGAAAAAAACGCGCCTCCCAGTTTTTTGTGATATCGTATTAAATCCAATAATACCTATTATATAGAATAATAAAGGAAATCATGTTCCGAAAATAAAAGAGAGGGGGGTGGCGAGATGATCGGGAGGAATTATTAAAATGATTTAAAACAATAATTTATGTGTATAGAGTGGATCTGGCATTATAAATGCTATAAGCGATCCGGTATGCAGATATCGGGTTACATTGAAAAGCGAGATGCTTCAAAACCTCAACGGAGCTTTGTCCGGGAAGAGAGGGGAAGCATCGAGGTGTCACAGGGAAAAATGTCATGTCAAAAAAGTGTTATGAAGAGCAGGAATTGAAACAGTCGGAAGCTGGTCTTGCAGACATTGTCGCCTGTCAGTCGGATATTTGTTTTATTGACGGCAAGAATTGCAGGCTGGTCTATCGAGGTTATGACGCTCTGGATCTGGCCATGAACAGTAATTTCGAGGAGGTCGCATATCTTCTCTGGTATGGCTGTTTGCCACGCATCACAGAGTTCAAGGCGTTTCTTTCCGGTTTTACCGGGTCGATGGCCCTACCGGGTGAAACCGTCATGATTCTCCGGATGTTCCCCAAGTCGGTGACCCCCATGGAAGTTCTCCGGACTGCGGTTTCTTCGCTCGGGCACTGGGATCCAGACAGTGGCAACACTGCCCTCGATGCCTGTCTGCGCAAGGCCCAGCGTCTGACACTGCGTATGCCCCTGCTGATTGCCGCCCACCAGCGCCTGCGGGAAGGAAACGAGCCGATCAAGCCAGTCCCTGGTCAGGGCATCGCCTATAATTTTCTCTATACCCTGCTAGGTAAAACGCCTGATCCGAAGATCGTCGAAGCCTTTGATATCGCGCTTATTCTCCATGCCGATCATGAATTGAATGCCTCGACATTTGCCGCCCGGGTGACTGCTGCAACTATGGCTGATATCTATTCGTGCGTTACCAGCGCCATTGGGGCCCTGAAGGGGCCGTTGCACGGCGGGGCCAATATGGAGGTCATGCAGATGATCGAGGAGATCGGCACCCCGGAAAATGCTGAGGCCTATATTCTTGAGAAGCTGGAAAACAAGGTGAAGATTCCTGGTTTCGGTCATCGGGTCTACCGCTGTGAGGATCCGCGGGTCGGTATCCTGCGGGGATGTGCTGAATCCATCTCCGAGTTGGTCGGAGAGGGCAAGAATTATGAGATAACCCGGGAGATTGAACGGGTCGTCCTGGAGAAGACCAAAGTGTATCCCAATGTCGATCTCTATACGGCCTCGCTGTATCATGCCATGGGAATCCCCACTGAACTCTTTACCCCGATATTTGCCATAAGCAGAATTGTTGGCTGGACATCCCACATTCTCGAGCAGTGGTCGAATAATCGTTTAATTCGACCCCGCGCCGAGTATACAGGGCCGCAATCGCTGAGTTATACCCCGATTGATCAGCGATTGAGATAACAGGGATGAGATATTTTTGATGTGACCGGTCTTTCCTCGTCCGGGAGGTTGTAAACAATTTCAGGCTGGAAATAAATTAATGTCGATCCGTCCAGAACAACGGATGGGTTGGTAGCGCTGCTTGGTTCTTCGAGGCCAGGTTTCTTTCAACATGTGGAGTTGCAGATAAAAAACTATGTATCCATCGCATTTTGGAAACAATCCATTGTTTCCCCGCAAACAGGACTTTGAGGTGGTTGTCAAGGATGAGGTTGTGGGTTTGGGTGTGATCTCACGTCGGGCTTTCGCTAAAGGTGAGTTGGTAGCAGCCCTTTCGGGAGAAATCATTCATGACCTGCGTCAGCACAGTTTGCAGATAGAGCCGGACGTTCATCTCTATGATGTGTATTTTTCAGGATATTTTCTCCACTCCTGCTCGCCGAACGTGGAGCTGGATATGAAGAATCTGCTGGTCTATGCTGTCAGGGATATCCAGCCTGACGACTATCTTTTTATGGATTATGCCCAGACGGAGGATATTCTTTTTAAACAATTTCCCTGCAGTTGCGGATCAGAGAACTGTCGTGGATGGATTACCGGCAGAAAAGAGCAGGTAGCAGGCGGTGCCTCTGGCCTTATGGAAGATATTCATAAGGAAGAAATTCACGGGTGAGCGCTTGCATGAATGCATGGTGGGAGAGGGGCGACCTCTGTTTCAGTAACGGGCTGTTGATGTTCGCCGATCGAATCGTGGAGGATCTGGCCCGGCAGTATGGCAGTCCTTCGTTTTTTTACAGTGCCCGGAGAATATCGGAGAATATCGGCAGATTGCACACCGCTTTGGGGGGTGCCGGTTTCGGCGGAAACCTTCACAGGGTCAACTATGCCATGAAGGCGAATCGCTTCGCCCCTCTGCTGACCTTTCTGAAAACCACGGGCCTCTGCATGATTGATGCATGCTCTCCACAGGAGGTGGAGCATGCCATAAGTTGCGGGTTCCGTCCCGATGAGATCAGCTTTACCGCTACGAGTCTGTCGGACAGGGATTTTGATCGGTTGTCGAGGCTTGATGGCTTGATAATGAACTGCGACTCGCTCTATGCTATTCAACAGTGGGGTGAGCGTGGGGCAGGGCGGAGTATCGGTATCCGTATCAATCCCGCAGTGGGAGTCGGCAGGGCCCAGAACGAGTTGCTGCAATACAGTGGCGGCAGAACTACCAAGTTCGGTATCTACCGGGAGCAGTTCGAAGAGGCGAGGGGGTTGGCCGCAAGATATGGCCTTACCATCGAGAGGGTGCATTTTCATACCGGCTGCGGCTATTTGACTCCTCAGCTGCCGGCATGGGAAAAGGTCATTGAGGAATGTCTCTGGTTTATTGACCAGTTGGAGACGGTCAAGACCGTCAATGTCGGCGGCGGGTTGGGAGTGCCTCATGTTGACCGGGATGAACCTCTTGATTTGGGACTCTGGGCCGGCATTCTGAAAAATCATTTTCTCTCAAGAAAACTCAAGATTGAAGTGGAACCGGGAGACTATCTGGTCAAGGACGCTGGACTTCTCGTCCTGACGGTCAACCAGGTGGAGAAGAAAAAGGACACTCTTTTTGTTGGTGTTGATGCCGGCTTTAATCTGGCAGTGGAACCGGCTGTCTATGGCCTGCCTTTTCAACCTGTTCCGGCGAGGCGCAGGGAAGGTGATGAGATCAGGACGACCGTTGTTGGCAATATCAACGAGGCTCTTGACATCTGGTACTCAGATATCCCGCTGCCGCCAATGCGTTCGAGAGATTGTCTGAGCTTGATTAACGCCGGAGCCTACTCATCCTCGATGTCCTCGAATCACTGTATGCGCGGAGAATTCAAAGAATACCTGCTGTTGTAGAGGGGCATCGGCGAAGTGTCAGAGAGGTGCGGCCTGAAGGCTGTGTTGTACGGCGAATGAGTATGCTTTTTAAAACGGGAACAGCCATGTGTTGCAGTTCCCGTTTTTGTATTTATGCGGTAGGATAGAGTGTAATTTTCGAGACGGCTGCTTGTTCAGGTTGACAGGGGATCTCTCTTGGTATAGCCCGGGAGAGGGTGGGTGAACAACGAGGTGAGGAGCATATGGGGAAGACGTTTCAGGAACAATTACTGAAGCTTGGTCTGGTCGACAAGAAACAGGTCAATCAGGCAAAAAAGACGGAGCATCAGAAAAAAACACTCAAGGTAAGCAAAGCACAAGAGATTGTAGATGAAAACAAGATCATTGCCCAACAGGCTGTTGCCGAGAAAAAAGAGCGGGAACGTCTACGAAATCTCGAACGTCAGGCAGAGCTGAAGAAGAAGGAAGAGGCGGAGCAGATTCGGCAGATTATTGATAGCAATCGCCTGATCAAGGATCCGAACGGAGTGGCATTTCGTTTTCCTGACAGAGGTAAAATCCAGAGAATCTTTGTTCCAAAGGATACCCTGGAGGATCTCAGCCGGGGGCGATCGGCCATTGTCCGATCCGGACCGTTCTATGAGATTATCCCCGCTGTAGCCGCTGAAAGAATTCGTCTCATTGATCAGCGGGTTATTGTTCTGCAGAACGGCCAGGAGAAAAAGGTTGAGATGGACGCCGAAGATCCTTATGCCGGATATGAAGTGCCCGATGATCTGATGTGGTGAGCAGAAGGATTATTTTGAGCTGACCTTTGGCAGCAAGCTGAACTGGAGCACGTTTTTTCTGGCCTGAATATTGACGAACTTCATGCTGATAGTCAGGGTTTTGCTGCCGGTCTTTGCTACCAGGGGCTCCATGTCCTGCATGGAAATCGGGAATTCCCGGCCGTTCAGGAGCGAAACAAGCGCCTGTCCGAGTTCTCCCTGGGCGGCATCGCCGCTGGTCTGCATCTTATCAACCACCGGTCTGATGTAGAGAATCTGTTTGGCGGCATCGAAACGCACGTTGGCATTACAGTCAAAATCCAGTTCAATCTCTCCAACCTTGAGATTGATCTGATGTCCGGCGAGTTCGGAGACAATCTGCAGATTGTTGCCGGCGACATGCAGGCGACAGGATATGAGCTTGTCACTGAGCTTCAGATTTTCAATGCTGATAATCCTGATTGTGCCTCTCAGGCTTTTGGATTGTGCGTCGATATCCAGTGGCAAAGCCAGCTTAACCGTGTCAGCCAGAACTTTCTCCGGGAGATTTAAGGTTATGGTTTCTGTTGTCGCAGCTGGTGACTGGCCAGGCAGGAGCAGGGATAAAAGTATGAGTACAATCTTGATGAGCATGTTCATGATGTCTGTCCTCTGAAAGATCGGGTGAAGGGAAAGCGTGATAGTATTAACGTCTGGATAGTTAAAGTGCAAGCCATAAAGAGGCCGAGAATTGAGGCCCAGTCGCGCATCCTACTGTGTTCGTGCCAGCGGTTCACCTGCACGGTCGAGGCGGAGATAAAACTGCCCTGCAATGAAAAAATTCCTGATTGTTCGGGGAAATTTCCCGTAAGACGAATTTTTTCGCCACTGAACGTTGTGATTGTTCGTTTACTGTGGGAAAAGGGAATACGGTCAAATTCAATAGGCTTTCCCGGGCGATGCTCTTTTTCGCGTAATGTCTTGATGTAAAAATAGTTGCTCTTCTCGAGATCTTGCAGAAGCAGATACGGGCCGGCGATATAGAGTGATAGACAGCAGAGCGGGACTAGTGTTTTGAAAGCCGTCGGAACAAACGGCGCCGAAGGCTTTTGTGTCAGGATGAGATGCCAGATTCGGAGAAAGGAGACGAAGCCGAATATCGTGATGGCGATCCCGAACGGATGCTCCGGCCAAAAAATATGCCACTGCAAGGTTGACCAGTTGATCGGCAGAAAGAGGTGTACGCCATTACCCCATTTAATCTGAGTGGCGTCCAGGAGAAGGTGGCACAGGCAGTTGAGGCTGAGGATTATAAATGTCCTGGCCGGCAGTCTGCTTATTGCTGCCAGGGCTGCGCTGAGGAGAAGGCAGAAGAAGAGACTTGCCTGGGTCGATGTGTAGAGCCTGGCAATAAAAGGATCAGTGATCTGGAAAAAGAGCAGAATTCTGAGTATGACCCAAGGGAGGTCGGGGAGTATGCAGGCAATGATAACCCAGTAAAATTCCCGGTCATGGCAGAAAAGACGGCTGGCGGGAGCCTGCAGGGCTATATGGCAGAGTGTATTCGGCAAGGGTGCGCTGGGCAGGATGAAAGTTTTCGGGCGTGCAGCCGTGTGTCGAGCGGTTGCGGGTGAAGAAAGAATGATAGTCAATGAAAGATAATTCTTCAAGCAGACAATGAAACAGTTCGTTACGTTGTTTTCTGATATCTTGCGTTCATGCTGACCCTTACCGTGTCTTCCGACTGTCTTCTCCAGGGCCTTGATTTGAGCCTCGAAGAGGAGCTGAAATCCTTGCTTACCATTGATAATCCCCAGTATCTCTCAGCTAAGCGTTATGGCCGCTGGATCGGCAAAAAACTCAAACCGACCCTGAAATACTACGAACCCGTTGCAGGTGGACTGCGTTTCCCCCGCGGTTTTTCGAACCAGGCCATCCGTATCTGTCGGGAACTATCGGGGCAATCACCTGAAATAATCGATCAGAGGCGTCTTCTTGCCGAGATCAATTTCACCTTTGCTGGAAGGCTTCGGCCTTACCAGCAAGAAGCAGTTGAAGCTGCTCTGAAGAGATCTTTCGGGGTTGTCGAGGCCGGCACTGGCAGCGGCAAAACGATTATGGCCCTGGCTCTCGTCGCCGCACGTAGACAGCCCACTCTTATTGTCGTACATACCAAAGAACTTCTCTATCAGTGGCAGGAGAGAGTCCATGAATTTCTTGGCTGTCCAGTCGGTCTTATCGGTGATGGGCACTTTTCGCTGGAACCACTCACTGTAGCCATTGTCAACACTGCGCGAAAACACGTGCAGGAGCTTGTTCCCTGTTTTGGCCACCTCATCGTTGATGAGTGTCACCGGGTGCCGGCCGCACTCTTTACGGATGTCGTGTCGAATTTTGACTGTCATTATCTCCTTGGTCTGTCCGCGACCGCCTTTCGCAGTGACGATGGTATGACCCGGTTGATCTATTATTTTATGGGGGAGAGAATCCACAAGGTCGACCAGGAAGAACTGAAGGCGACCGGGGCAATTCTCAAACCAAAACTGATCAGGCGTCTGACAGAGTTTTCTTTTCAATACCGAGGTGATTATCAGGCCCTCGTCAGGGCGCTCACCTGTCATGAAGGGCGTAATATGCAGATTGTCCGGGATGTCTGCGCAGTCTTGGAGGCCGCCGACGCCGGGACTGCTCTGGTCGTGTCTGACCGTGTCGGCCATTGTGAGGTGTTTGCCAATCTACTCAAAGATCGCGGGTTGAGGGTGGAACTGCTTACCGGTCAGATTTCCCAGGAGCGTCGCAGTGCTATTGTTCAGGCTGTGCAGGCTGGTGAAACTCAGGTCTTGGTTGCGACTCTGCAACTCATCGGGGAGGGCTTCGACTGTCCCGGTCTGAGCAGTCTGTTTATTACCACGCCAATAACCTTCGAGGGCAGACTGCTGCAGATTATCGGCCGGATCATGCGGCCTGCTGTCAATAAACAGGCCCGTGTCTATGATTATATCGACGAGGCTGTGCCGTCCTTGCGACGCTCGGCAAACATCAGGCGCAAGGTTTTCGAAAGCATGTGAACAAATGATGCCGCACATGTCGGTGGAGTCCTTGCTTGTGTGGTATTTGTTTGCCTTATGTGGGCGAATGGGGTATAAAATAAGGTTCGCAATAGTAAATAGAGCAAGGTGAGAGACGTATTCGTAAGCACTCCTGTACCAGCGAGTGCTTTTTTTTATTACGAATCATCTTCAAAATCGGAACAGGGACAGGACAATTCTACACCGTCCAGTTGACGGAACGAAGGACTGTAGAGTCTTTCAGGGAACAGGGTATGGATCAGGAAAAAATTCGTAATGTGGCAATTATCGCTCATGTCGATCATGGGAAAACTACGCTTGTCGACCAGCTTTTCAAGCACTCGGGAATGTTTCGCGACAATCAGCAGGTTACCGAACGGCTGATGGATTCGATGGATCTCGAGAAGGAGCGGGGTATTACGATTACCGCCAAGAACGGTTCTTACAAATATAAAGATTACTGGATAAATATCATCGACACCCCCGGACATGCCGATTTTGGCGGTCAGGTCGAACGCGTCCTGCGGATGGCCGATGGAGCACTGCTGCTTGTCGATGCCCAGGAGGGGCCGATGCCTCAGACCTATTTTGTTCTCAAAAAGGCCCTGGAAAATCATCTTCCCGTTGTCGTGGTGATCAATAAAATAGATAAACCGGCGGCACGTTGCGAATGGGTTGTAGATCAGGTTTTTGACCTTTTCGTCAAGCTTAATGCTCCCGATGACACCCTTGATTTTCCGGTGGTCTACACCTCCGCCAAAGACGGCTATTCGATGCTCGAACTCGGCGAACCTCTTGAAAACTGTCGGAATATGGATAGTGTGTCAGAGGTCATCGTTAATCATATTCCAGCACCCAAAGGGGCAGCTACTGAGCCTCTGCAGATGCAGGTTGGTACTATTGATTATTCACCCTATCTTGGACGCCTTGGAATCGGCAAGGTGGTTAATGGCACGATGTCGATTAATCAGCCTATCGTCGTGGCCAGACGGGATGGATCCATCAAGCCGGTCCGTATCTCAAAAATCTTTCGTTTCGAGTGCTCTGAGAAAATTGCCATTGAAACAGCCGGTGTTGGTGAAATCGTTGCAATAGCCGGTATGGAGGACGTGACTGTGGGAGTTACTTTTACCGATCCAGAAAACCCGCGGCCGCTGCCGCTGATTTCGATCGATCCGCCCACCATCTCGATGAATTTTATCCCCAATGATTCGCCGTTTGCCGGCAAGGAGGGAAAGTTCGTAACTTCCCGGCATATTGAAGAGCGCCTGCAGCGGGAGACCCTGGTGGATGTGGCCCTGCGTTACGAGGTTCTGACCGATGCCGTAGGTTTTAAGGTTTCCGGTCGTGGTGAACTGCATCTCTCCATCCTCATCGAAAAGATGCGGCGTGAAGGCTATGAGTTGCAGGTGACCAGGCCGCAGGTCATCATGAAGGAAGAAGATGGCCAGATGCTCGAACCTTATGAAAAACTCACTGTTGATGTGGATGAACTTTACCAGGGAGCAGTTATTGAAAAACTTGGCAAACTGAAAGGCCAGATGGAAGAGATGAATACCGCCCACGGCATGGTGCGCATGGTCTTCAACATCCCGACCAGAGGGCTGCTTGGTTACCGATCACAGTTCATGACCGACACAAAGGGCATGGGCATGATGAATTATATCTTCTCCGAATACGGTCCCTATGCCGGAGATATCGGCAACCGGATCAACGGCGTGCTGGTGGTGAAGGAACCTTGCACGGCGGTGGCCTATGCCCTGTTCAACCTCCAGGACCGCGGTAAACTTTTTATCAACCCGGGTGCCCCGCTGTATCCGGGCCAGATAATCGGCGAACATTGCCGGGCCGCTGATCTGGTTGTCAACCCGGCCAAGGGAAAGAAACTGACCAATATGCGGGCCTCGGGTTCCGATGAAGCAGTCATCCTTACGCCACCGATGATGATGACCCTGGAAGACTGTATTGCCTATATCAACGATGACGAACTGGTCGAAGTGACTCCTGAGTCGATCCGCCTGAGGAAAAAGACGGGAGTGAAACTCAGAGCCTGATGTGAGGTATGGTATGAAAGGACTGCTTCTGCTGCTGTTGTCAGGAGGGATCGGCATTGCCACCTTCGCAGTCATTGCCAAAAAGTACGGCAGTGACTGTATGCCCTGACTCATGGTTTACGGATCCGTGGGCATGGGTCTTCTCACCTTCTGGCTGCTGCAGGCTATTTTTTAAAGCCGGTATAATGGTCTACGCCGAGCATTTGCCGGCTGCAAAATAGTCTGCCAGGATCTTGGCATGATCAAAGACCAGGCGAGGCATGGTTTCTTCGCTGAAGAGTCCGGCTCGACCGGCGTCATCGCCGGCTACCGGGCTGCCCTCTGCCTTGCCGATAAACACCGTAGACGCCGTGTGTTGTCTGGCATCTCGGCTCGGATCCGAATAGGTATGAAACTGCCTGAGATCCTTAACCTCCAATCCTGTTTCCTCAAAGGCCTCCCGCAGGGCAGCCATCTCGTACGATTCCCCGTAATCCACAAAACCTCCAGGCAGAGCCCAGCCGTATGGTGGATTCTTTCTCTCGATTAAAACAATCCTTCCGCCGATTTCAATGATGATATCAACAGTTGCCGAAGGTCCTCTGGGGAGCGTGAGAGGTTTCTGGCAGTGGGGGCATTTTACGATGGCCATTCTAAAGGTCGATCAACCCGCGGATTTCCTGCCAATTGACAACCGTCAGAAAATTATGGCTGCTCCGATTCCAGGGTTGGCTAAATACCAGCGGTGTTATGTTGTCGGCCTTGAGTTGTCGGCAGGTCTCAGCCCGATCATCGACAAAGTATTTCAGACCGTGTTCGTGGATATATCGGGCCTTGTCGTTATGGTCGCCCATGGCAATCAAGGTAATCCCAGAGCGGTTATTACCTGGGAAGAATGAGTCGAACCAATCCCGAACTGGCTGCAGCAGAGGCCGGGCGGTTATGACAGTTACTGGGGCCACGCCGGCGAGTTCTCCGATAACCTCTATTGCTCCGGGCATGGGTTCGAGGCCTGTTGCCAGTGAGTCTTTCAGGATATCAGTGAATATCCGGTCGACCAGGGATGTGGGGATATCAAGACAGTCCTCTACTTGAAAACTGGTGATGTCCTCAAGACTGAAGGAGCAATAGTTGTGTTCCTCGCAGGCCAGTCTGATAAAAGTGGCCGCGGTATCCGCAATAACTCCATCAAGATCGAAACCGATTTCGTGGGGAGAAATCTTCATATATCCTGCCTTGTTGCCTGTCTGCTCGAGAAATTATCTTCAATTTCCTTGACTTGCTTGACCAGCAGAAGATTTTCAGGCGTGGCAATGTTCAACTCCAGGCCGTGTTGCACGACAGCGCCATTGATGGCGTCGATCTCGGTACGCCGCTTGTTCCTGATATCCTGAAGCATTGAGGAAAAATTGTTTGCTGTTTTTCTGCAGACATCGATCGTAGCCGCATAAGGGTCGGCAGCGATCTCGATGCCAAGCTTTCTGGCAATAGTTTCGGCCTCCGCGACGGCTTCTTCCATTCTTAAAGTGATTCCGGGGATATTCAGAAGATCACCGTTTGAGCATCCTAGAATTGCCGTCAGGGCGTTGATCCCGACGTTGACGAAGAGTTTGGCCCAAAGGCGGTTGAGGATATCATTGGTGATTGAGATTGTGAGGCCGCCGTTGGCAAACAACTCCGTCGTCTTTTCCAAAAGTTTTTCGGCCTGAACGCTCGGGCTTGTCAGAAAACCCAGATGAGTACTTCCCTTTCCGGCATGACGCACATGACCCCTGCTGACGAGGGTTGCACCCTCCGTGGTCGTACCGAATGCGCAGAACGCCTTGCCGGCGAGATGCTGACAATCAAGGTGGCTGATGCCATTCTGCATGAATACCAGCAGCGTACCTTCGAGCAGAAGCGGCTGACAGAAGTGCAGACAGGCTGGGATATCATAGGACTTGACGCAAAGGATAATTACATCTACTGGGCTGATGTGCTTGGGGCTGGCAACTGCTGTAATGGCGACTTTGTGCTGTCTGTCCTGCTGATCGCAGAGGATACCCTGCCGATTGATGGAATCGGCTCTTTCGGGATTGTGGTCGAGAAGAGAAAGGCGGATGTCAGTTCCGGCCAGCCCGCGTGAGAGGTACGCAGCGAGGAGACAGCCAAGTGCGCCGGGACCGACAAGAAGAAAATGCATGGAATTCACAGCTGTTCTTTCATGGAATGATTTTTGCGCTCTCAATGATAGCAGCATAAGAATAGCCAGCGCCGAAATCTTTTTTGGCCGACATGGTGCCTTCAACTGTCACTACCTGATCTTGCGCGGGTGTCTCGGCAGTGGTGACTACGAGGTCGTGAGTGTTCGTCATCGGGTCGCCGGTGCCGTCCTGAAGATGCAGCCAGTTACGGCCCATGATGTTTAGGTTCATCTTGACGATCTTGCCCCGCAGTCGAACAGTTTTACCGTCGAGCTCTTTGGCTTTAGCGAAGATCTCGGCAACAGTGTGGCTATTTTCTCCGAGGGCTTTCTCAATCTTGATTTCGGTAAAAGGGGCGATAGCTCCAGTGCTGCCGCCGGAGGCAGTCATTTCTTTGTCTGGCATGGCCTTGGCAGTGGTTTCAGCCTGTACGGCTGAGGAAAAAGATTTATCTGCAGCGGGGGCTGAGGCGTCTGGTTTTGGTTTTTCGATTTCTACTCCAGGGGTAAGTCCAGGAGAGAAGACAATTACTGGAAAAGTACGATTGAGAGTCTTGCTGTGGAAATTTTTCATAGGCATACCTTCCTGGTAGTGTACAGCCTCGCCTTTTTTGACAGGGGTTTCGGGAATGGCCACCCACGTTTTCGACTGGCCAGACTCGACCAGAATGTAGGTGTAACCCGAGGCATTCATGGTTTCCAGGATAATGCCGGATTGACCTGCAGGTTGGGTCTCGGAGGTTGCGGATGAATGTCCGGAGATAAGTCCGGATGTCAGGAAAATGGCAACTAACGTAAGAATAACGTATTTTCGCCCTGAAAAGGGTTGCAGTAATATCGATTTCATCATGGTTGATTTATTGGCAATGAGTTGGCGGGATAATTCGTTCAGTCGTTTTCGATCAGTAAAGAAACGTGCTCCAGGAGAGTCCTTGTCCATATTTCGTATGCTCGAGCGGTGAGATGAACACCATCTTCCTGAAAGAGATCTATATCCTTAGACTGAAGAAACTTTTTATGGACATCCAGATAGCAGCAGCCTGTCTGAATGGTTACAGCTTCGATGTGGTCGTTCAGCCTGGAGATGGTATCTTCGGCCAAAAAGGGCAGCTTCATCGGCAGCAGGCTGGTGATGATGACTTCAGCGGAGGGGAAGATCGTACTGACTTGGACTATTATCTTGCGGATGGTGTCGACAAAAGCATATCTCTCGGCAAGGATGTCGTTTGTCCCGACCATTAACAGTACTGCTGCCGGCATTGGAACCCGGCCAGCGATTTCCGGCAGCGAGTCAAGCACATCCTGGGCTGTCGATCCTGATACGGCACAATTATAGACCTTGCAGAAAGGTATGCGGAGTTGCCAGTTATTGTCGGCAACGAGTGAGTCGCCCATAAAAAGAAAGCTGGTGGTACCGTTTAGGCTGGTCATCAGATTGAGTGGGGGCTGGAGTCCGTGCTGCGAGTTGGGGTTAGTAAAGCCTGATCATCAGGAGAAAGTGTACCACACCTGATTAAACCCTGCCAAAGCTTTTCTCAAATCTTGGGTCGAGGAGCAAATGGCTGGCATTCAAACATAATTTTAACTATTTACTCATTTTATCAGACTGCAAGACGACAACGGCCTGGGGGAGCACGGAAAGAATTCTCATAGCCTGAACAACAGGCGCATCTCTCAAACCTTTAAAGTCATGAGGAGAATCGGCGGCTGTGTCGATTATCTTCCGCCAGGTACGTGTCTCCTCTGGATACGGGACATGGGGAGGAATGAAATCAAGAGTCTTTTCCCTGTCGCCATTGAGCATGATAAAAAAATCATCATCCTGGCGAATTCCACTGAACATGCCATGCAGAATAAAGGCGAGTCCATGGCAGTCCACGGACCAGTTCTGTTGATCAGGATGAAGGTATTGCCAGGTGATTTCCGGCTCCAGGTTGAGCCCATCGGCCGGATTGTGGTGGTGGAAAAAATCCTCACGCGTGAAAACTGAATGATCCCTGCGCAAGGCTATGCAGAGTCGGAAAAATCGTAGCAGATCTACGTTAGTTTCCGCAAGTGACCAATCAAGCCAACTGATTGTATTGTCCTGGCACCAGGCGTTGTTATTGCCTCTTTGGCTGCGGCCGAATTCATCTCCGGCAGTAAACATTGGAATACCTTGAGAAAGGAGGAGAATCGTTGCCATGCTGCGTAGTCGTCTTAAGCGCAGTCTTCGTACATCTGCAGGACTAGGCGTTCCCTCGTGCCCGCTGTTCCAGCTGATATTGTGATTCTCGCCATCCCGATTTTTTTCACCGTTGGCCAGGTTGTGCTTTTCATTGTAACTGACCAGATCATGGAGGGTAAAACCGTCATGGCTGGTGATAAAATTGATCGAACTCAAAGGGCTGCGGCTGCTCGTCTGGTAGAGATCGGAACTGCCGGCTATGCGGGTGGCAAGCCGCCTTACTGTATCATCATGCCCAGCCATAAAATCCCGGACATCATCGCGGAACCTGCCGTTCCATTCGGCCCAGCGGTCGTCGGTGGAAAAGGTTCCAACCTGATACAGTCCTGCGGCATCCCAAGCCTCGGCGATGATCTTGGTGTCTCGTAGAACGGGATCTTCAGCGATCATTTCGATCATCGGCGGGTTGCTGAGCACATGGCCGTTCTGGTCCCGGCCGAGGATCGAGGCGAGATCAAAACGGAAACCGTCCACATGCATTTCAACAACCCAGTAGCGTAGGGCGTCCCGAATGAGATCGCGAACCACCGGGTGGTTGCAGTTCAATGTGTTGCCACAGCCGGAGAAATTCAGGTATTCATATCCTTCCGGTCCCAGCAGGTAGTAAATCGTATTGTCTATTCCCCTGAAACTGCTGGTGGTCCCGTCATAACCGCCTTCACCGGAATGGTTGAAAACAATATCCAGGAAGACCTCGATGCCGGCCTGGTGGAGAGCTAGAACCATCTTCTTGAATTCATTGATGTGGTTGCGCCAGTCGGCGGCATATCCAGATTTGAGAGCGAAAAATGAAATGGGATTATAACCCCAGAAGTTTTTCAGGGGGTGACCATCTTCCGGGTTGGAAAAAGTAATGTCATTTTCGTCGAACTCTGTCACAGGCATCAGTTCGATGGCCGTGATTCCGAGCTTTTTTAGATAAGGTATCTTGTCAACGATACCAAGGAATGTCCCGGGATATCTCACATTCGCACTGCGATGGCGAGTGAAACCGCGAAGATGCAGTTCATAGATGACGGTCTCTGAAAGGGGCGTCTTGAGCGGGCGATCTCCCTGCCAGTCAAAATTCCGTGATGCAATTCTGCAGCAGGGGCGACTTCCATAGTATGCTCGGTCTCCCCAATTTCTCGCTACGAGATTGTGGCAGAATGGATCGAGAAGGATGTTCGCGGGAGTATAGCAGTGCCCTTTTATGAGGTGGTCGGAGGGACCATCGAGCCGATAGCCATAGACGAAATCGGTGTTATCTGTTTCGAGAAGGATGTGCCAGATATCACCGGTCCTGTTTTCTCGTGGATCAAGCGGAAATTCCAGTCGTTCCGTGTCTCGTGAGCCGGTAATGCTAAAATCGATGATCAATATGACGCGCTCGGCATGACGGGAGAATAGCGCGAAATTGATCCCCTGGCTACGTATACTGGGGCCAAGGGGTAGTGGTGAGCCGCTTTTTGTTTTTATAGGACTGAGAGTGATGGACATTTGTGGTAATAGTTCTTATAACTAGATCATGGTGAGCAGTATCGGATACTGTGGCGATTCACAGCAGTATACAATAGGCAAGCCTATTCCGGGAGAAATAATCGTAGCTGTGATGTTGAGGCACATTGGCTGCAATCAAACAAGAAGGAGGACGTTTATGGGCATGTTTCATAAGGTTACGATCGGAGAAAGGATTATCACCCCCATCGACTGGGAAATGAACCCTGACCTCAGTTTTGGCACCTTCGAATCCTGGGGTGGGCGGGAGAGAGTGAGAAACAACAAAGAATGCGTGTATTATTTTTTTGTTGATAACTGGGGCGATGAGCCCAAGCTTTGTTTGATGGAAAGGGCGGTGAAGCATGCCAAAATATTGGCGGTGATTGATGCCCCTGCTGATATCGTCAAGAAATGCGTTGAGAACCAGGGAACTTCTTCACGATTTGAGAAGAGCTACGCGATTGACGAACAAATCAGGAATTGGCTCATCGATCACGTGCTCGATGATGGTGATGCTTCGCTGGTCATCCCTGTTGAAGAAAAACATGTTGCTGAGGATATGGGGCCTGAGTTGCCTTTTCATGCCGCCTCAGGATATGTCGAAGAGGTGACCTTGTTACCTGCAGAGCCTGCGATCATTAGCGACGATCAGGTCCAGGAGATTGTCAAAAAATGGGGCTTGTTTGACGAAGAATTCAATCCGGGCGGCCACTTTAAAAATGATTTTGTTCAAGGTGACCATCCGTCTACTGTCCTGGACAGACGAACTTCACTGCTCTGGCAGAGAGGTGGCCTGGATATATGTTCAATGAGGACGATGCAGAAAAAGATCGAGGAACTGAACCGTG